>ERZ808240.390-NODE-390-length-58642-cov-44.774882_pt1 | contig 58642 bp, 48 predicted proteins | sample MGYA00521084_ERZ808240 | MGnify/ENA primary metagenome ERZ808240 (study PRJEB31516, sample SAMN03275571) | gut metagenome | biome: mammalia-associated habitat; material: feces | host: Papio cynocephalus | place: Kenya | collected 2012-08-06 ...
GCCGCTGAGCAGAAGGACCAGCCTAAGAAGAAGGCTGCACGCAAGGAAGAGGCTGAGTAATTTTGGTTTAACAATTTAAATAAAATAAATAAGATTATGGCTGTTACAATAGCTGAGATCCAGAAGCTTCGTAAGATGACTGGTGCTGGTCTTGCAGACTGCAAGAAGGCCTTGACAGAGGCTGATGGTGATATCGAGAAGGCAATCGAGCTCGTTCGTGAGCGTGGTCTTGCTATCGCTGCTAAGCGTTCTGACCGTGAGACTTCTAATGGTTGCGTGCTCGTTAAGAGTGCAAATGGCTTCGCTGCAATGGTTGCCGTTAAGTGTGAAACTGACTTCGTTGCTGCTGGTAAGGAGTTCATCGGTATGACCGAGGAAATCCTCGACGCTGCTATCGCTGCCAAGGCTAAGAGCCTTGACGAGGTTAAGAAGTTGGTTCTCGCTTCTGGTGATGACGCTGAGACTGCTGTTAAGCATCGCTCTGGTATCACTGGCGAGAAGATGGAGCTCGATGGCTACAACTTCTTGGAGGGTGACAACATCTCAGTTTACGACCACATGGGCAAGCACACATTGTGTACTATGGTTCAGCTCAACGAGAACAACGAAGAGGCTGGTCACAAGGTAGCCATGCAGGTAGCTGCTATGCGTCCTGTAGCTCTCGATGAGTCTTCTGTTTCTGAGGAGACTAAGAAGAAGGAGCTTGAGGTAGCTGTTGCCAAGACTAAGGAAGAGCTCGTAGAGAAGGCTGTTAACGCTGCTCTCAAGAAGGCTGGCATCAACCCAGCTCACGTTGACTCTGAGGATCACATCGAGAGCAACACCAAGAAGGGTTGGTTGACACCTGAGCAGGCTGAAGAGGCTCGCAACATCAAGAAGACTGTTGCTGAGGAGAAGGCTGCTTCTTTGAACGAGAACATGATCAACAACATTGCTAATGGTCGTTTGAACAAGTTCTTCAAGGAGAACTGCCTCGTAGACCAGGAGTTCCAGTTCGGCGATGGCGACAAGCAGACTGTTGCTCAGTATCTCGCTGCTCAGAGCAAGGATCTCAAGATCGTTGCTTACAAGCGCTTCACACTCGCTGCTGAGTAATCCTATCGTGGGATTCACGCAGACAGCTCAATTTGACTTATAGTTAAATTAGAATATCCGGGAGTTATGGAGTTAAAGCTTTGCTTTGCTTCTAACTCCCATTTCTTTTTTATATCAACTTACCAACATATAGCTTTATGAAGATATTCGCCATCGGTATGAACTATACCGAACACAATAAATCACTTCACGGAACGTTATCTAAACCAGAGCGTCCCGTCATCTTCACCAAGGCCGACTCGGCGTTGCTCAACAACGGTAAGCCTTTCTTCATCCCCGACCATCTGGGCAGGATAGAGTATGAGACTGAGGTCGTGGTGCGCATCTCCAAACTGGGCAAGACCATACCCGAGCGTTTTGCTCATCGCTACTACGACGCAGTGACCGTGGGCATCGATTTCACTGCTCGCGAGATGCAGAAAAAACTGCGCGAGGCTGGTCAGCCATGGGAACTCGCCAAGGGTTTCGATGGTTCGGCTGCCATCGGAGAATGGGTTGACATCCAGAAGTTCCGCGACATACAGGCCATCCATTTCCATCTCGACATCAACGGCAACACCGTGCAGGAGGGATGCACGAGCAACATGCTCTACAAGGTGGATGAAATCATCTCTTACATCAGCCAGTATTTCACCCTCAAGACGGGCGATTTGCTCTATACGGGATGTCCTACGGGCTGTGGACCGGTAAAGATAGACGACCACCTGGAGGGCTACCTCGAAGACAGAAAGGTGCTCGACTTTAACTGCAAGTAATCGTTTAGACAATGACAAATAAGGTTTGGACATATATCTTGGCGGCATTTCTCATGGTGCTCGCCTTGCCGATGCAGGCACAGAGATTCTTCAATTTGACCTCTGCCGAGGTCAGGGTAGACTCTGTGTTGCCTCATTTCGTGTATTCCAAGCCTTTGCAAGGCGAGTGGCGAGACTCCATCTATACCGTGAGCCTGAAATATGCCGAGTATATAGATATGTCGCCACAAGATATCGCCAACTACAATCGCCTGTCGGGGGCAGTTCTTCCCCGTCAGGTAGTTCTTCACCAACAGGTGAGCGAGTGCCGCAAGCAAGGTAGCCTGAGGGTAGATTTTTGCCCCTTGGTGTTCCGCGACAATCGCTATCAGATGTTGGTGAGCTTCATGCTCGATGTGAAGGTGCGTCCCCAGAAACGTGCCGAGCAAAATGCCCGTTTGCGTTCAATGTCAAATGGCTCGTCTGCCTCTTCTGGCTACGCCGACCATTCGGTGTTGGCACAAGGCAGATGGGCTAAGATACAGGTGAGCGAGTCGGGCATCCACCAATTGACCGAGCAAGTGGTGCGTCAGGCAGGATTCTCTGATATTAATAAGGTGAGAATCTATGGTTATGGCGGCAACTTGCAGGCTGAGGCACTCTCTGCCAGTTACCTTACATCTACCGATGACCTGCACGAGGTGGAACAGTGCGTGATAGATGGTCGCCATTATTTCTATGCCAAGGGACCGGTGAGTTGGGACGATAATACCTCAACCCAGCGCATCCGCAATCCTTATTCCAACTACGGTTGTTATTTCATCACGCAGAGCGATGAACAGTCCGCATCCATTGTGGATTCCACAGCATTCCTTGCTTCCTGCTATCCGCAGCCAGAAGACTATCATTTTCTCTACGAGCAGGATGGCTTCAGCTGGTATGATGGAGGACGCAACCTCTTCGACCTTACGGAAGTGAAGGTAGGCGAGGAGCAGCGAGTCATCGTAACCAACCATACGGGCGATGGACATGGATTGTTGTCGGTGGCAGTCACCTCAGGCAATGCCAGTACTGTGCAAATCAAAAGAAACGGCAAGTCACTGGGCACCATATCGCTCTCGTTGTCTGCCCAAAAGGGTGAAGATGCCTCTTACCTGCATGGTGTGGAGAAGGCCGCTACCTATTCCATCGACGATTTTCATCAGCAAGACACCATCACTATCCATACGTTGTCAGGCAGCCCTGTGCACCTCGACTATGTTTCGGTGACTTGGAACAAGCCTCGCAAGCCTTCAGCCTTGGATGCCCATGTTCCGGCGGCGCAATACGTTTATAACATCACCAATCAAGACCATCATGCCGATGAGACTGCCGACCTGGTGATTATCATCCCAACCTCCCAGAAATTACTCAAGCAAGCGCAACGGCTCAAAGCCTTTCATGAAAGCCACGATGCCATGCGAGTCAACATCGTGCCGGCGGATGAGCTCTACAATGAGTTCTCCAGCGGAACGCCCGATGTAAACGCTTATCGTCGCTATCTGCGTATGCTCTCAGATAAGGCTACCACGGAGGCTGATGTCCCCAAGTATCTCTTGCTCTTTGGCGACTGCATGTGGGACAATCGTATGCTTACCCCCGCTTGTCGCAAGCTCCAGGCAGACGACTATCTGCTCTGCCATGAGAGCGAGAATTCTTTCAGTTCGGTATCCTGCTATGTGAGCGATAGTTGGCTGGGCATCTTGGGCGAGGGGGCTGGTGCGCAACCCGCTCGTGAATTGCAGGATGTGGCGGTGGGGCGATTCCCCGTTACCACAGTTTCTGAGGCTGAGATTTTGGTAGACAAGACCATCAACTATGCCACTAACGCCAATGCGGGAGCCTGGCAGAACACCCTCATGTTCATGGGCGATGACGGCAACGACAATAAGCACATGATGGATGCCAATGAGGTAGCCGACGACGTTTCGACCCTTTATCCTGCCTATCTTGTGAAAAAAGTGATGTGGGATGCCTACCCCCGCGAGACTTCTTCGACGGGTAATACCTATCCGGAGGTGAGCGACATCATCAAGCGCCAGCAAAGCAATGGTGCCCTCGTCATGGATTATGCCGGTCATGGCAGCAACACGCAACTCTCACATGAGGCGGTGCTGAAGCTTTCTGATTTTGAGAATTTCCATAATACGAATCTTCCGCTCTGGGTGACAGCCTCGTGCGACATCATGCCTTTCGACGGAGTGAACGCAACCATCGGAGAAAGTGCGCTGCTCAATGCCAACGGCGGTGCAGTGGCTTTCTATGGTACAACGCGCACCGTCTACGCCCAGCAAAACAAATATATAAACCGTGCCTTCATGCGCCGAGTGCTCAGCATGGTAGATGGAAAGCCCATCACCATTGGCGAGGCGCATCGCTTGGCACAAAACGACGTGATGACGGGCGCTGTAAATTCAGCTGAGACAGATGTCACGGTAAACCATCTGCAATATTCGTTGCTGGGCGACCCTGCTCTGGCACTCAACCTGCCCATGCAACAGGTAGTGGTAGACTCCATCAACGGCGTGCCTACTGACAAGGCCGATGCGCGGGCTGTGCTGAAGGCGGGCTCGGTGGCGAGAATAGCGGGGCATATAGAGGGGGGACAAGATGGCTTCCTGGGCGTAGTGACAGCCACGGTGAGAGATTCGAAAGAACAGATCACCTGTCGCCTCAATGACACCAGTGCCACGGGGGCTGAAGAGCCGTTCGTCTATACCGACCGCACCAAGACGCTCTATGCGGGGGCTGACAGTGTGCGCCAAGGCAAGTTTGCCTTCTCCTTTGCTGTGCCCAAGGACATCAATTATTCTGGAGACACTGGTTTGATGAACCTCTATGCCGTGAGCATCGACAAGAAAGTGCGGGCACATGGTGCTTGCGACCAGTTTGTCGTAGGCGGCAGTGAGGACGTGGTAACCGACTCCGTGGGGCCAACCGTATATTGCTACCTCAACTCCACCTCCTTTGTGGATGGAGGAAAGGTGAACACCACCCCATTCTTCGTGGCAAACATCAGCGATAAGGACGGCATCAACGCCACAGGGAGTGGCATCGGGCACGACCTGCAACTCGTGATAGATGGCGACCTGGCGAAGACCTATGTGCTCAACGACAACTTCACCTACGATTTCGGCACCTATGCCAGTGGCTCCGTCTCTTTTAGCATTCCTGAGCTCGCCCCTGGCAAGCACCAGCTCACCTTCAGGTGTTGGGATGTGCAGAACAACAGTACCACGACCACGCTCCGTTTCAATGTGGTGGAGGCTTTGAACCCGAACATCTTGGAGGTGGGCGTGACCGAGAATCCTGCCAAGAACACGACGACATTCATCCTCAATCACGACCGAATAGGGAGCAATCTGGATGTCGTCATCGAGGTCTACGACGTGGCGGGTCGCCAGCTTTGGCGACATGCGGAGAAAGGGGTGTCGGATACCGGACAATACACCCAGAGATGGGACCTCACGACAGATGGCGGCAGTCCGTTGGGTACCGGTGTCTATCTCTATCGTGTCAAGGTCTCTTCCGACGGTAGCGGCTTCGCCTCGAAAGTAAAAAAGCTCATCATCATCAAGTAACAACAAACAGATAAATATGAACATCAACAGAACATTCAAGATTGCAATGCTGGGATGCTTGTCAGCCGTCGCCCTCCAGGCGGAGGCGCAAGACAAGAAAGATCTCTTCAACCCCGTCAACTATGCCGTCATCTCTCAGACCATTGCGCCTGATGCCCGTGGCGGTGGACTGGGAGATGCCGGTGCGGCTACCGACCCAGATGTCAATTCCCAATATTGGAACCCGGCGAAATATCCGTTCACCATCTCTCGTGCAGGGGTGGCGCTCAACTTCACGCCTTGGCTTCGCTCCTTGGTCAACGATATGAACCTCGCCTATCTGGCGGGCTATTATCGCATCGGCGACTATAGCGCCGTGTCGGCTTCGCTCAGGTATTTCAATATGGGCGAGGTGCAAACTAACAACACCGAGAACCAGGAGAATGCGATGACCATCAATCCCTACGAGATGTCGCTCGATGTAGCCTACTCGTTGATGCTGAGCGAGAAATTCTCCCTGGCGGCAGCTATCCGTTGGATTTATTCCGACATGCGCTTCGACTATACCGAGGACAATTCGCCGGCTTCGGCTTTTGCTGCAGATATTGCGGCCTACTATCAGAACTACGTCACCATCGGACAGCGTGAATGCCAGTTGGGCATAGGTCTCAACATCTCCAACATCGGTAGCAAGATAACCTATAGCGGCAAGGAATATGGAGAGTTCTTGCCAGCCAATCTCCGTCTGGGTGCCTCGCTGATGATACCTATCGACAATTACAACCGCATCACCATCGCCGCCGACGCCAACAAGTATCTCGTGCCTACGGTGCCAAAGCAGAAAGAAGGCGAGGACAATTCCGACTACGAGAATCGAGTGCATCGTGAATATGACGATGTGTCGGCAATCAGCGGCATCTTCAAGAGCTTTAGCGACGCTCCGGGTGGTTTCAAGGAAGAGATGCAGGAAATCAACTATGGCGTGGGTGCCGAGTATGTGTACAACGACAAGTTTGCCTTGCGTGCCGGCTATCATCATGAGAGTCAGAACAAGGGCAACCGCAAGTATTTCACGGTGGGTGCCGGTTTCAAGATGAATGTCTTCTCGCTCGATGCCGCTTATGTGGTGGCTACGGCGAAGAGCAATCCGCTAGACCAGACCCTGCGCTTCACCCTGTCGTTTGACATGGATGGTATCAAGGACCTGTTCAAGAAAAATAAGTAATCAGATTAAGTTTCACAATATATATATAATAAGGTATATGGATATTAGAGTAGGATTTGGATATGACGTACACAAGTTGGTGGAGAACCGCGACTTGTGGTTAGGAGGAATCAAGATAGACTATGAACTAGGCTTGCTGGGCCACAGCGATGCCGATGTGTTGATACATGCCATCTGCGATGCGTTGCTGGGCGCAGCCAATATGCGCGACATTGGCTACCATTTCCCCGACACGGCAGCAGAGACCCTGAATGTAGACTCCAAGATATTGCTCAAGAAAACGATGGACTTGATTGCAACCAAGGGCTACAGCCTGGGCAACATCGACGCTACCATTTGTGCCGAGCGCCCCAAGCTCAATCCACATGTGCCAGCCATGAAGGCTTGTCTGGCGAAAGTGATGGGAGTGGACGAGGATAAAATCTCCATCAAGGCGACCACCACCGAGAAATTGGGCTTCACGGGACGCATGGAAGGTATCTCTGCCTATGCCACCGTTCTCATCATAAAGGCTTAATGAGCGTTAACGAGATGTTAATATCTGTTGCTCGGAAGGCTATTCTCTTGATGTAAATCAAAAAATCTCAAAAATCATGCATTTTCTTCAAGAAATGTTTGGTGGAAGCCGAAAATAGTCGTACCTTTGCAGTGTCAAAAGGTTAATAGATTGTTTAGGTTAGTAGTAATAGATTTAGGTTTTTAGTTATTAGGTTTTAAGGTAGATTGTTTAACAGATAACAAAGGAGACCGTGAGGTTACCTTTGATTAGAAATTTTTGAAGTTAAACATAGTGTATGCCACAGCTCGTTGAGAGTTGTGGCATACTTTTTTTGCTTGTTAGCATAAAAACCACCGATTTGTTTTGTAAACACATATTTTTTCTTTATCTTTGCAATAAAGAAAAATGAAATAACAGATGAGAGTACTCATAGTAAACACAAGTGAGAAGACGGGTGGAGCCGCAGTGGCTGCCAACCGCTTGATGGATGCCCTTAACAACAATGGTGTTAAGGCAAAGATGCTGGTGCGCGACAAGGAGACCGAAGACATCACCGTGGTCGGGCTGCCTCGTTCGCTCAAGTTGCAGTGGAATTTCCTCTGGGAGCGTTGGTGCGTGTTCTGGCATCTGCATTTCTCCAAGCATCATCTGTGGGAGATAGACATGGCTACTGCAGGATCTGACATCACCAAGATGCGTGAGTTTCAGGAGGCTGATGTCATCCATCTCTCATGGGTCAACCAAGGCATGTTGTCGCTCAAGAGCATTCGCAAGATTATCAAGAGCGGCAAGCCTGTCGTATGGACCATGCACGATCTGTGGGCTGCTACGGGAATCTGCCATTATGCCCGTGGCTGCAATCGCTATGTCTCTGCCTGTGGCAACTGTCCACTCCTTCCCCACAAGGGTGGCAAGCACGACTTGTCGACCAAGATATTCCGTCGCAAGAAGGCTCTGTATCAAGGAGGCAGCATCTCGTTTGTGAGTTGCAGCAAGTGGCTGGAGAAGCAAGCCAAGGCTAGCGGGCTCTTCGTTGGGCAACGCATCACCAACATCCCTAATCCGATAGACACCCACGTGTTCTGCCCACAGGATAAGGCGGAGGCTAGACTGCGTGCAGGATTGCCAGCCGACAAGCATCTCATACTCTTTGTTTCGCAACGAGTTACCGACGAGCGCAAGGGCATGAAATATTTCGTGGAGGCAATCGACCGACTGATAGAGAAATATCCTGAGATAAAGAACAATACCGCCATCGCCATCTTGGGAGGTCACTCCGAGGAGGTCACGCTCAGCTTGCCATCCTATTCGTTGGGATATGTGAGCGATGAGAAACGCATCGTCAACATCTACAATTCCGTCGATGTGTTTGTGCTTCCGTCGTTGGAAGACAACCTGCCCAACACCATCATGGAGGCAATGGCTTGTGGCGTGCCTAGCGTAGGATTCAAGGTGGGAGGCATCCCTGAGATGATAGAGCATCAGAAGACAGGCTATGTCGCCAACTATCGTGACACTGCCGACTTGGCGGAGGGCATCCACTGGGTATTGGAGGATGCCGACAAGGAAGCCTTGAGTCAAGCTTGCCTACACAAGGTGTCGCAATGCTATTCTCAGCATGCCGTTGCCTTGAAATATATCGAAGTATACAATCAGGCTATGGCCTACAAAAATTATAAATTATGATAAAGTTTACGGTCGTAACCTGTACGTACAATGCCGAGAAAGTGTTGCAGCGTACATTGGATAGCGTGAATAAGCAGAGCTACTGCAACATCGAGCATCTCATCATCGACGGCGTGTCGAAAGACAAGACCCTGGCGATGGTGAGGACGTACAAGCACAAGACCGAGGTGGGGGAGAATGCCCACGAGATAGTGGTGTATTCAGAGCCCGACAAGGGGCTCTATGATGCCATGAACAAGGGCCTCGACCGAGCTACGGGCGACTACTTGGTGTTTCTCAATGCCGGCGACGTGTTTCCATCAGAGGATACCTTGGAGTATGTGGAAGGTTGTGTAGGCGAGGGCGAGGAGTTGCCGGGAGTGCTGTATGGCGATACCGACATCGTGAACGATGAAGGCAGGTTCTTGCGCCATCGTCGTTTGTCGCCTCCTGCGCATCTCACATGGCGTTCGTTCAAGTGGGGCATGTTGGTGTGCCATCAGTCATTCTATGCTCGCACCGACATCGCCAAGCAGATACATTACAATCTCCACTACCGCTTCTCAGCCGATGTGGATTGGTGCATTCGCATCATGAAGGAGTCGGCGCGTAGAAAGTTGCCCCTCCGCAATGTCAATGCCGTCATCACCAATTTCTTGGATGGAGGCATGACCACCCAGAACCATCGTGCTTCCCTCAAGGAGCGTTTCCGTGTGATGCGCACCCATTATGGTCTGCTCACCACCCTCTTTGTTCATGCTTGGTTTGTGATAAGAGGATTCTTCAAGAAATAATGCCCCCCTTCAAATGCAACTACTTGCGTAGCCGAACGCAAGTAGTTGCATCAGCTTACGCAAGTAGTTCCGTTAGCTTACGCAAGTAGTTCCGTAAGCAGATGCAAGTATATGTGTAAGCTTACACGTATATATCTGTAGGCTTGCACGTATATACTTATATTTATATGTACCCGTACCTATTTATATATCGGGTATGTGTTTTGTAATAGGAATGCAGTCGTATTGTTGCATTCTTTCAATTTCTGAGTAATCTTTCCGCAACATGGATGTTGTACTTTTGCACACGTAAACTAAGAGATAGAAATTTACTGTTATGAAGAAATTTAAATTTTTGATGTTAGTGTGCTTGTTGTCTAGTATGGCAGCATTCGCAGGAAATGAAAGAGAGACTGGAACCGAAAATACAACTGCTACAGTTCCTTCTTTTGAGTTTATTTATAGTGTTGCTCAACCTACAGAGCAACAGCTGGAGCAAATTACAGGCAATGCTGAGTTTGGAAAGCAGACCGCATTCCTGTATGAGCAATTGCAAAACCTTTGCGTGAAGCGCATCCCAGTGGTTCCTGGTGATCCTACTACACGTATCGTCATCAAGAAAGGTGACTTGTTCAACGCTGTTAGAAAAGTGTCCAAGGGTTTGGAAGATGAGATGAAAGATCATAAGATTTCATGCGAAGAGGCAACCAATCAGATGAATAAGGTGCTGGATGTAGCCATTTCAGCCTTCTATTCAGAGGATAGCAAATCATTTGAGAAGGCTTTGAGAAACAGCAAAAAAGACTATAAGCAACTTGTGGCTTTGTTCTCAAAAGTTATTTTGAAGTAAAGATATATTTAAGGTAAAAAGATTATGAAGAAATTATCAGTGCTAGTGTGCTCATTGTGTGTGAGCACATCATTGTTTGCACAATCAATGAAGGTTACAGGTAAGGTTTCAGACAAGATGGGACCTGTGGCTGGTGCCACTGTAAGAGTAAAGGGTACGGATGTAGCTGTAGTAACGAATATTGATGGTAACTATACAATTCAAGCAGGTAAAAATGCAACGTTGGAAATTACATATCTTGGTGACAAAACCAAGATGATGAAGGTTTCTAATGCCAACATGGATGTGATGCTGGAGTCGGATGTTCAGGATATTGATGAGGTCGTAGTAACTGCTATTGGTATTAAGCAAGAGAAAAAGAAGTTGGGATATACTACCCAGCAGGTATCAGGCAAGGAGTTGGCTGCTCAAGGCAATATGAACGTTGGTTCTTCATTGCAAGGTCAAGTTGCGGGCTTGACAGTTTCTGTACCTTCTAGTATGTTTGAGACACCTAGCTTTTCCCTTCGTGGTCGCACTCCTTTGATTGTATTAGATGGCGTGCCTATCGAGTCGGACATGTTTGATATTTCAAGTGAGAACATTGCAAGTGTCAATGTTTTGAAAGGAACGGCTGCCTCGGCGTTGTATGGTGCTAGAGGTAAGAATGGTGCTATCATGATTACTACAAAGCAGGCTGAAAAGGAAGGTGTAGAGATTAATTTCTCTACCAAGGATATGATGACGGCAGGATTTGTGGCTTATCCAAAGACACAGCATCAATATGGTAGTGGCTCCAATGGACAGTATGCTTTCTGGGATGGTGAAGGCGGCGGTAAGTCCGACGATGATATGGAATGGGGACCAAAGCTGGACGTCGGTAATATGGCTCCTCAATGGAATAGTCCTATCCGAGACAAGCAAACTGGTGAAGAAATACCTTGGTGGGGCAGTGTAAAGGGAACAAAATACGACGACCAAGGACGTTATGAACGTGTTGCGATGCCTTTGACATCGCATGACAATTTGAAGGAATTCTTAGAGACAGGCATCATTACTAATAACACATTGTCTTTATCTTATAAGGGGAAAAAGGCTAAGGTTTATGTGTTAGGGCAGTACGCTTATCAAAAAGGACAGGCTCCAACAACATCCTTGCATACAGGAGGTCTTAACTTTAACTCTACTTTCAATCTTTCTGATAAGTTGACATTGGATGCTATGCTCAACTATAATATGGTGGTATCTCCTAATTATCCTGATTATGGTTATCATCCATCCAATTTCATGTATTCTATCGTAGAATGGATGGGAGACGACATTGATATCAAAGAGCTGAAAAAGCATCAGTGGGTTCCTGGTATGGAAGGATATAAGCAGGCAAACTACAATTATGCTTGGTACAACAATCCGTATTTCGCATTGTCACAGGCGAGACATTCTGAGCGTCGTAATGTGACAACTGGTCAATTGCGATTAAGCTATCAAGTATTGCCAGAACTGAGCATCACTGGTCGTGCATCGTTGCGCTCTAAACGTAATCTTACAGAGAACAAGATACCAAAGTCTTATTTGAACTATGGCGATTCACGTGAGGGTGCTTATAAAGTATGGAATGTTAGCCAAGATAATGTGGATGCCGATGTGCTGGCAACATATACTAAAAGTTTCTTGGAAGACATCAATTTGACCGTTAATGCGGGTGGTTCCATCTTTTATCGCCGTTATCGTAACGACTACGCTTCGACGGATGGCTTGAATGTGCCAGGCATTTACTCTTTGAAAAACTCTACGGGTTCGATTTTGACTTATAGTTCAGACAACTCTTTATGGGGAACTCGCAGCGAGAAAGAAATCAAGAGTATCTATGCCTCTATCAACCTTGATTTGTCAAAATATGCTTATTTGACCTTGACAGGTCGTAACGACTGGTCTTCGACTTTGGCTTCGGGTAATAATTCTTATTTTTATCCTTCTGTGGCATTGAGTTCTGTTGTTTCTGACTATGTTAAGATGCCTCAATTTATAGACTATTTGAAAATCTTAGGATCTTGGGCGACAGTATCCAGTGATTTAGACCCATATCAGATACAGCAAGTTTATAACAAAGAGTTGTCGTGGGGAAGCAATACGGTGGTTAGCTATCCTTCTGCTTTGGTTAACGCCAATATCAAACCTCAAAAAACAACACAGTTAGAGTTGGGATTCTCTACTTCTTTCGGTAAGCGCATATCATTAGATTTTAGCTATTATCGTTCGTTGGATACAAACCAAATCTTGGATATGTTGATTTCTCAGGCATCAGGTTTTGATACTCGAAAAATCAATGGTAATACTTATACCACTAATGGTATTGAGGCAATCATTGGCGTGAAAGCTATTCAAGGAAAGAATTTCAAATGGAATTTCAATTTGAATGCCAGCCATAGTGTTCGAAAGTTGACCAAGATTTATGGCGATGAGGAATATTTTGGTAACTTGAAGAAAGGAGATCGTGCAGATGCTTATTATGCCACAGTATGGCAACGTGATCCAGAAGGACGAGTTATCGTAGATGCAAATGGACAGCCACAGAAAGATCCGTACGCTCGTAAAATCGGACATTATGAGCCAAATGTCAGATTGGGCATGCAGAACACTTTCCGTTTTAATGATTTTACGCTTGGAGTGGAATTGAATGCTGCTATCGGTGGCTTGATGTATTCTAATTTGAGTCCAAAGATGTGGTGGGGTGGAAAACATCCGAACTCTGTAAAATATCGTGACGAGGAGTATGCCACAGGAAAGCCTGTCTTTGTGCCAAATGCCGTTCGAGTGGTTAGTGGAGATGTCTCTTACGATGTACATGGAAACATTGTGGAAGACACTCGTAAATATGAGAAATTTACCAATGCCGTCGATTGGCAGTCTTGGTGCCAAAACTATCCTTATCGTGCTAATGTGACAGACAAGATGGACAAGTTCTTCGCCAACACTTTCAGTCGTACTTATTTGAAAGTACGCCAGATTAGTTTGACTTATGATTTCCATCGTTTGTTGCCACAGGCAAGTGTGGTGAAGGGATTGACAGCAACAATATTCTGTAATAATCCTTTCCTCTGGGCTAAAGTTCCATACGTAGATCCTGATGTAAGTGGTGATGCCAGTGGGGATACAGGAGCTGCGGATCCAACGGCACGATACCTCGGTGTCGGTTTGAACGTAAAATTCTAACATGAAATTGATAATAAAATGAAAGCAAAAATATTTATGACTTTGGCTATAGTTGGTGCTTTGTGTTGCTCTTGCACTAGCTTTGATGAAATTAACAACAATCCGAATGATCCATCGGAGGTATCTCCTAAGTTGATTCTTCCAAATATTTGCGAGAGTGCTTTTTCTCGTGGTACTGGTGGAATGTATGCTGACAAGATGGTGGTTCAGACAGACGGACATAATGCTGAACAATTCTATGAGTGGAACAGAGGAAGTTTCAGTACTTATGATAGTGAACTACTTCAGGTCACCAAGTTGAAGGAAGAGTCTGATAGGACAGGAGAGGTCATATACGATGGGTTGTATCATTTTTTCAGAGCCTATTATTTCTACAATTTGACTCTCAAGTTCGGAGATATTCCATATTCAGAATCTTTGGCAGGTGAGAGCAAAGGGCAGTTTACTCCTAAGTATGATTCACAAGAAAATGTATTTGTGGGCATCTTGGATGAATTGAAAGAGTCAAATGATGAACTAGCGCAGGCTGCTGTTAAAAATGAAACGATTGACGGCGATATTATCTATAATGGAAATGCCGGGAAGTGGCAGAAGCTGGTCAATTCTTTTCGATTGAAGGTGTTGATGACCCTTTCTCACAAAGGACAAGTGGGCAGTCATAATGTTAAGCAAGAGTTCCTGCAGATTGCTGGCCTTCCACTGATTACGAACAATAGTGAGAATGGACAGTTGTCGTATATCGACCAAGAAGGCAACCGATATCCGCAATTTAATGCTCAATGGTCGGGCTTCTACATGGATAAAACGTTTATCGATAGGCTTGCTGAGCGTAAAGATCCTCGTTTGTTCTTATACGCATTGCCTACCAATGAGGCTGCGAATGCTGGAAAAAAAGTAACTGATTTTAGTGCTTATGCAGGTGGAGACCCTACTGTTCCGTATGGTGAGAATAAAAACCTTGTGGGTGATGGCAAGATTTCTCAGATTAATTCTCGCTATCGTACGAATCCTACGGGTGAGCCAACTATTTTGATGGGCTATGCTGAGTTGCAACAGATATTGGCTGAGGCTGTAGTGAGAGGTTGGATTCAAGGAGATGCCAAGCAGTATTATGAGAATGGAGTGAAGGCTTCTTTCGATTGGTATCATACTTATGCAGGTGATTACTCGCAGTATGTGACGGATGAGGCTGCTTCTGCTTATTTGCAGGGAGATAAAGTGAAATGGGATGACCAACTTTCGAATGAACAAAAGATAGAGCGCATCATCTTCCAAAAATATTGCGTTAGCTTCTTCCAGGGCGGTTGGGATCCTTTTTTCGAGCATCTGCGTACGGGGTATCCTGAATTCGCTCATTTGGCAGACAACCCAATCCCTTATCGCTGGATGTATCCAGATACGGAGAATAAGTATAACACACAAAATGTGGAGGAGGCTGTGAAGAGTCAGTTCGGAGAAAACAATGACAAGATAACTGCCATGCCTTGGTGGTTGAAATAGACGAATGGATTAATTGTAGGAAAATGATGAAAAAGATATTTTTGGCAGCTATGGCTGCTTTGGCGATGATGCCTAGCTTGAGTAAGGCTGAACAGAAAGTGGTGTTGGTAACGGTGGATGGCTATCGTTGGCAAGAATTGTTTACGGGTGCGGATTCTCTTGTCATCAACCAAAAACAGTTCGGAGATGTCAAGACGATGAAAGACAACTATTGGAGAGAGACCCCAGAGGAGCGTCGTGAGACTTTGATGCCTTTCACCTGGAGTTTCATCGCCAAGAATGGCACGATTATTGGCAATCGCAAGTTGGGGTGTACAATGGATGTCACCAATAAGATGTGGTTCTCTTATCCTGGGTATAATGAGGACTTGTGCGGTCATGCGGATGATGAGAACATACATAGCAACGACGCTTTGCCTAACCCGAATGTGTCGGTGTTTGAGGTAGCTAACCAAACCCCAGAGTACAAAAACTCAGTGTTGTGCTTTGGTAGTTGGGCACGTTTCATAGAAATCTTCAATGAGAAGCGAAGCGGATTGGAGGTGAATGCCAATTATCGTCACTCCATGTCGAAGAATCCAACGGAACGTGAGAAATACCTGGATAAGTTGCAAGACCTGTGCCCAAAGTATTGGGGAGAGGAGAGATTCGACTTCTTGACCCATGAGTATGCGATGGAGGCAATGAGTACCCGTCATCCTAAATTGGTGTTCATCGGTTATGGAGACACAGATGAATGGGCACATGCTGGCAATTATCGACTTTATCTGGATGCTGCTCATAATACGGATGCCTTCTTAAAGGACTTGTGGAATCTTATCCAGAATGATCCTTTTTACAAGGACCAAACCACGGTGATAGTTACCTGTGACCATGGACGTGGGGATGCAGATATCAATGCTTGGCGTGACCATGGTCCTTACACGAAGAATTCTCATCAAACGTGGTTGATGGCTTTTGGAAAAGGCGTACCTGCCAAGGGGGTGTTGAAATCTGGCGAGTATTTCAACAATCAAATAGCTCCAACCATAGCCAATTTCTTGGGCATTAAATTTGCCCCTCAGAACAAAGGTGTAGGAAAACCTATTAAATTCTAAGTAATTTCGTATAGTTGAATTTCTCTCTATATAATACAAGATATATTACAAGGATTCATACAAAGTTTAGATTTCTCCGAGAATATTCTGCAGGTCGATGATGATGACCTGCAAGTATTCTCGGATTTTTTCTGCTTTCATCTCTTGGATATGCTCGGGTGAGAGAGTCTTGAGCTCCTCTATATGTTCTATTTTTAGCATGGTGGCGATGGGGAGGAGCTTGTGGGCTATCTTGCCTATCTTTTCGGTAGATAACACATCGGCTGATAAGGCTTCCTCCATGCCGCTAACATGACCATCCAACTCTTGCTTCACTGTTTGTAAAATGTTCTCGGCTTCTTCCTTGTCATCACCAGCGAAGGCTAGAATGTCTGCAAAGCGGCGATGGGAAGAGGGCTTGTTGGACATATCTTGATGTGCCAAGGTGTTCTCGGACAGACTCGCCATGGTGAATGGCTTGAAGAGACAGTCGTCGAAGCCTGCCTGCAACAGTTTCTCCTTGATGCTGGTGTCGTGTGCAGTCATGGCTATCACTTTCATGTGGGTGTGGTTGATATGCTTGATCATCTCCATGCCGCTCATCTCTGGCATTTCGATGTCCATCATCATGAGAGCGGGCTGCTCGTTGTGCAGGATGGTAAGAGCTTCGCTGATGTGGTTGCAAGCAAATACTTGGCAGTCGGGATTGGTGCGGTGCAGCATTTCCTGCAAGAGCCGAAGTTGCAGCTTGTCATCGTCAAGAATGAGAATCTTGTTGTTGCTCAGAGGCTTTTGAATGCTCTCCGTTGCTTTCTCATCTTCGCATTTGCCCATCGGAATGGTGATGGTAAAGGTGCTACCCTTGCCTTTCTGCGATTGCAACAGGATGTTTCCCCCCAATAGCTTGGTCAATTCTTTGGTGATGGACAGGCCGAGCCCTGTTCCCTCTATGCCTTGGGCTCCCTCCAGGCGGGTGAATGCCTGGAAGATGCGTCGGCTCTCTTCTGGCGTCATTCCCTTGCCGGTGTCTTTTACGTCCAAGACAAGATTGAATGGTGTCTCTGTTTGAGTCGTGTTCTTGCGGATATGGGCATGGATGGTTACGCCTCCGACCTCAGTATACTTGATGGCATTGCTTACCAAGTTGTTGAGTATCTGGCGGATGCGGAAGGCATCGGCATGGTAGAACGCCTCGCAGCCTTGCGTCTCATATTCCAAGGTCAAGCCCTTCTGTTCGCTTTGTACCTTCATCTCTTCCACGCATTGTGCTACAAGTTTCTGAGGACAGAAACTCACGGAATGCTTTTCCATGAGCCCATTCTCCAATTGATGATAGTCGAGCAGTTCTGCTACCAATTGGGAGAGATGGGTGGCTGAATTTTGCATGCTTTGCAGATAGGAGCGTCCTCGTTCATTTTCAACATCGTCTTTCAACAGGTCGATGAAGCCTGAGATGGATGCAGCGGGGGCTTTGATGTCGTGGGTGATGGTAAGAAGAAGGCGTTCACGCTGCTGCATGATGCGCTGTATCTCCTCGTTGGCATGCTCCAGGTTCTCGCGGTAAATGCGTTCTTTTTGCGAGTCACGCCTAATATAACATAATAGAATGAGGGCGGCGGTGATAGCGATAACGGCAAGCAAGCTAATCTGCCACAATAGGTGCTGGCGAGCTCGTATGGCCTGATTGATAGACTGCTGCATCGAATCACGTTCGCGCTGATGGGCATCGTTCAATTGCTGGGCGGAGCGGAGTGCCATCTGTGCACTCACCATTTGGAGGTCGGACATCTCCTTTGATACGGCTTTGCGGTTGTTCTTGGATGCTGACTTTTCTTTCTTGTCTATCTGTTCCAGTATGTGTGCTACGTTCTCTGCCACGTTCACTGGGGCAACGGTGTCGATGATGGCTCGATTGCTGTCTTTCTTTACGCTGAGAGTTTCGGCATGTTCTTTTCTGAAGGCATCGGCGAGGCGACGGAAGAATCCTTTCTTGGTTTTCACCACTTCTACGGTGGTGTTTTTCGCCTCATGGGTCTGGGCAGTCTTCTGGTGAACCATGACGGAATCTTTACCACTGTTGAGATTATTCATCTTCTCATGTAGATAGTTGTTGGACTGCGCATGGTTGTTGAGGGCATCAGACAGTTGCTTCAGGTTGGTCTGCTCGTCTTTCAACAGATGGGTCATCAAACTGTCGGCGGCATCTCGCTTATGGATGTACTCGCGAGAGGCTTGGTTGATGGCGAGGATAGACTGGGTGTTACTATAGACTAGCCATGTCGCCATGATCAACACGATGGCAACAACACTATAGCCGATGGCTACTTTCAAAGGGATGCTAGTCTTTATCATTTTTATGAGTTTATTGTTTATTCAAGTGCAAAAGTACAAAAATATTTTGTAAAAATGAAAATGCTTGCCTACAACGTTGTTGCTGGCAAGCATTTTCTGAAAAGCGACGCGTAATTACTGTTGTTTTTGAAGGTGGATTTACTCAGCGGTAGCTGTTGGTGTAACAGGTGTATCGACTGGAGCCTGTTTTGTTGTGTCTGTTGGCTGAGCAGGTGTCTGCTGTGTTGTGTCAACTGGAGCCACTGTGTCAACTGGTTCTGCACTTGCTACGGCAACCATCTTGTTGCCAGCGAAAACGTTGCTTACTGATACCAAAGCTACTGCTGCGATAACTGAAAATACTAACTTCTTCATAATCTTAATGTTTTAAATTGTTTGTGAATATTAAATTTGTTCTGCAAATTATATCACAATCGGTGTGCCAAAAATGAAGATGTCTAGTTAACTTGTTGATATATAGTTTCATAAGTAAAATGTGGCATTCTCGCTCTATTGTGGAAGTTGGGGAATTATTGTGGAACAGTTGTGGAAAAAATCCCCATCAATACTTCCCCACTTGGGGAAATGTTGATGGGGATAGTCTTATTCCATACCATATTTTTTCATTTTGTTGTATAGGGTCTTGCGGTCTACGGCTAACAGTTGGGCAGCCTTGCTCTTATTGCCGTGTGTGGCATTGAGTGCGGCAGCGATGCGTTCTTGTTCCGACTGCTCGTCTCGCAAGGTTATCGGTGTAGGTGCATTGGCTGTTGGGGTCATGGTGCGTTCCAGCTCTGCTATACCTATATATTTACCCCTTGCCAGCAAGGTAGCTCTTTTCATCACGTTGTTGAGCTCTCTCAGATTGCCAGGCCAACTATATGAGGCGATTCTCTCCGATGCCTTGTCGTCTAGCCCGATGACATTTCTGCCCAATTCTTTGTTGGCTTGTTTGATGAATAAATCGGCAAAGAGGAAGAGGTCTGTACCTCTGTCTTTCAACTCTGGCATGTAGATGGTAAATTCGTTGATGCGATGGTATAAGTCTTCACGGAACTTGCCATCTGCTACACATTGAGCCAGGTTTTCGTTGGTGGCGCAGACTAGTCGGATGTCAATGTTGATTTCCTGTGTGCTTCCCAGTGGGCGAATCTTGCGTTCTTGCAGGGCTCGCAGAAGTTGTACCTGCACCTCGTAGTTGAGATTACCCATTTCGTCTAGGAACAAGGTGCCTCCATTGGCTATCTCGAATGCGCCCTTCTTGTCTTGTTCTGCCCCCGTGAACGCACCTTTCTTATAGCCAAAGAATTCGGATGCTGCCACATCTTTGGGTAGGGCACCACAATCTAGGGCGATAAAAGGCTTTTCCTTGCGAGGACTAAGGTCGTGGATGCGATGGGCTACATATTCCTTGCCCGTACCACTGGCACCTAAGATGAGTACAGACATGGGGGTAGGAGCGACAAGCCCCACGAGTTCATAGAGTTGCTTGGATGCCTCGCTCTTTCCTTCCAAATATTGTGGAATGTCTGTATTCGTGGGTTGTTGTGTTTCGTTTTTGTTTTTCTGCGAGTTCTTGCCTTGTTCCGTTTTGCCTTGTTCGGTCTTGCCGTTGCTTCTTGTTTGGTCGGCTTGGTTAGTCGAGGCATTCTGGATAGCTTCTTTTATTTTTTCCAGTAAGATTTCTGGGTGGAAAGGCTTTGCCACATAGTCGGTGGCTCCCGATTTCATCGCAAGTACTGCGTTCTGCACTTCTGCATAGCTTGTCATGACAATAAATGGGGTGTTGAGTTGATGAGCTTGTGTCCATTTCAGGAGTTCCAAACCGTCATGATCGGGAAGTCGTAGGTCGGAAAGAATCAAGTTGAAAGGCTCTTTCTCCTCTATACACCTAGTGGCAGCACCTACAGATGTTGCCTTCTCTACTTCGAAACCTTTTTTCTTGAGCCATGTTTGTATCATGGTTCCGAATGCCAAATCGTCTTCTACTATTAGAATTCTTGCCATTTCTTGTCTTTATTTTCTTGCAAAGTTACGCAAAAACATAAAATAAGTCTGCTTTCCTTAATATTATTTAGCAATAATAACAACTAAAAACGCTCTTTAATCCACTTTTTTAGGTGGAATATTTGTTCATTTCCGTTTCTTTGTCTCTTTATGTTTTTGAACGATTTTTGCGATTATTCTGCTAGTTTTTATCAAAATCCTCACGAAAAATTATCATTTTTAGGAGGAATGCGACACCTTAAAATTCTATTTCTAACGTTTCTAGTTATTGTTGTCGCTTTCTCTTTAAAAATATAAATGCTTGAATATTAGGTATGTAACCTTGATTTTGCTTAAAACTTTCAAATTGTTATCGTTTCTTTCGATATTACCTATCGGCTTCTTCAAAAGGAGTGTAACTCCCCGAAACGCTCATTGTTTGGAATGATGAATTTAATCAAATATTCCCCCTAAAATATCAGAATTTACTCCATTAGTACCATGGAAATGTTCTACCTTTGCAACCGTAAAACAAAAACTATTAAAATTTTAAGACTTATGAGACAGATGAAATCAAATGTAAATAAGGTAGCAAGTTACACAGAGAATGTAAAGGTTGCACTCAAGAATGGTTGCCAGTGGATTCAGCTTAGCATGAACCAAGGTACTGATAAGGAATTTGTGGATGTTGCAAGTTCTATCAAGAATCTTTGCGACAAATATCACGCATACCTTATTATAGAGGATCATGTACACCTTGTTAAAGAGGTAAAGGCAAATGGCGTACATCTTAATGAGAAGGCAAAGGTTGCTGCTGCTCGTAAGGAGCTTGGTGCTCGTTATCTCATTTGCGTTGATGCATCTGATCGTGAGGAGGCACGTCGCCTTCAGGAAATGGGGGCAGACTGCACCAATGAGAATAAGTTGGGTTATAAGATGTTTGAGATGACCGTTGATGGTCGCTCTCATGTAGCTTATGCCTAAATGATAGAGTCATTCATGTTAATTTTTGATTAATATAGACTTTCATGTTTATTTTGGTTAATATAGACTTTCATATTCATTTTTAAATAAAGGTAAAACTTTAGTTTTTAATTTAATAGGTATTTATATATATTTTCAGGTACATCTCATAAGCCTGATTTATGATATTTTTATGATTTAGAAAGCGCCAGTCGTGATGATTGGCGCTTTTCTTTTGTTATTTTCTCCCAAAAACTCTCCTTTTTCTAGATTTTATTGTACCTTTGCATAAGAAAAGATGCACTCGGCAATTTGAAAGCAAGTTTCCATAGCGTTCGTTTGCATTATCTTTGCAGAGATTATCAATTTAAGATATAGAGATTATCAATAAGATTATAGTTGGAATTATGGCAGAATCACTCAAGGAAAAGACGGCTAAGGGACTCTTTTGGGGCGCAATGAACAACGGGGCGATGCAATTTATCGGTTTGCTCTTTGGCATTGTGCTCGGACGATTGTTGAGTCCTAGCGATTATGGCATGATCGCTATGATTACGGTCTTTTCTCTGATAGCCAATGCTTTGCAGAACTCTGGATTCATTACAGCCATCACTAATCTGAAGGAACCAACCGATAATGATTACAACTCTGTCTTTTGGTTTAATATTTCTGTAGGCTGCTTCCTCTATGTGGTCTTGTTCTTCTGTGCTCCGTTTATTGCCGACTATTATCATACACCAGCGTTGGTATCGCTCAGCAGATATGCTTTCCTTTCGGTAGTGCTTTCTAGCTTATGCACCGCTCAGTCGGCATACTTGTTCAAGAACATGATGGTGAAGCAGAAGGCGCAGGCTAGCATCATCGCTACGCTCTCCTCTAGTTGCGTGGGTGTGGCGATGGCATTCCTTGGCATGGCGTATTGGGCTCTCGCTACCCAGACATTGGTGTTCAATCTCGTGAATACTTTGCTGTTTTGGTATTATTCCCCTTGGCGCCCTAACCTTCACGTTGATTTCGCTCCGGTGAAACGGATGTTCCGCTTCAGTTTCAAGCTGCTTGCCACTACGATTACCACTCATATTAACAACAATATCCTCAATATCTTGCTGGGGCATTATTTTACGGCTCATGATACGGGCAACTACAACCAGGCTTATCAATGGAATTTCAAGGCATATTATGTAATACAAGGCATGATAGACTCTGTTGCACAGCCTGTATTGGTAGATTTGCGCGAGCAACCTCAACGACAGTTGGAAGCCTTGCGCAAGTTGATACGTTTCACGGCATTCATCTCTTTTCCGTTGATGTTGGGCTTTGGAATGGTGGCCAAGGAATTTATCGTGATAACGATTACTGCTAAGTGGTTGGCTAGTGCTGAGTTGCTTCAGATATTGTCTATCAGCGGTGCTATCATTCCGATGTGCTCTTTGATGTCGAGTCTTATTGTGAGCAAGGGCAAGTCGGGTACCTTCTTCTGGGTAACCTTCTCACTGGGCGTGGTGCAGATAGTCACCATGATTCTTATCTGGCATTGGGGCATTCGCACGATGGTCATCGTGTGTGTGGTGCTCAACTGGATATGGCTGTTCGTGTGGCAGTTCTTCACCTATCGACTCATCGGCTATCGACTCTTGATGTTCTTGAAAGACATCTTGCCTTTCGCCTTGGCGGCTTTTGGCGTGATGGCTGTCACCTATATCGCCACCATGAGTATCCATCAGGTGGTCGTGTTGTTGCTCTGCCGCATAGCCATGGCGGTGGTGCTCTATTACCTGGTGATGAGAGTTGCCGGGGCAACGATATTAAAGGAGTGCATGGCATTTGTTAAGCATAAATTTGGAAAATAATGAATACAGACAAGACCGTTTCCATCATTTTGGCTACCTATAATGGAGCAACATTTATCAGGGAGCAGATAGACTCGCTCCTGGCGCAGACCTATCCTCTGAAAGAAATCATCATTCAGGATGATGGTTCCACAGACGATACCGTTTCTATCTGTGAGGATTATGCCCAGCGTTGTCCCATCATTCATTTCTCGGTGAATGAGCACAACCTTGGGTTCAACCAAAACTTTAAGTCGATGGCGATGAAAGCTACCGGAGATTTTGTGGCGTTTTGCGACCAAGACGATGTGTGGTTTCCTGAGAAAATAGAGAAGCAAGTGGAAGCCATTGGCGATCATGACCTCTGTTTTTCCACCCATCTGCGCGGCGCTGATATGGAAAACACCCATTTGGTGAATCCTCAATACTCATTGGAGGCATTGCTGTTCTGTGGCTTCGCCGGTCATACCATGTTGCTTCGCAGAGAGTTTATCCAGACCGAGGAGTATTGGTTGCCCAATATCATTTACGATTGGAGCCTTGCCATCTGTGCCCAGTTGCATGGAGGTATCGTGATGGTAGACGAACCGCTCAACTGGCATCGCACCACCTTGACCTCAGCTTGCCATGAGGAGATGAGGGAGGCAGGATTGGAGCCCAATGCCCGTCCTACCTACCAGCCTTATCTCTATGGTATCCGCAACTATCGCCACTTGCAAGAGCAACCTAACTGGAAAATGCTATATACCTATATATATAGGAACACACGGGAGAAGCGATTTGCCTTGGCTCATCAGATGGCTGGGCTCATGTTGCATCGCAACTTGATGGCTCTCTTCTGTCTGTGCCGCCTGTGCTTGAAACATGGCGACAAGATATATTATAGTAAAGATCAAAAGGGTATTATGGGAAAGATACGTACATTCTGCTATCCGCTCATCTTCTCATACAATAACTTGCAATATAATAGAAAATCATAAATATCAACCATTATGAACATAGCTTTATTGACAGCCGGAGGTGTAGGCAACCGCATGGGACAAGACATTCCCAAGCAGTTTATGACCATCGACAATGTGCCCGTCATCATTTATACGATGCAGGCATTCCAAAATCATCCCTTGATAGACAATATCTGTGTGGTTTGCCTCAAGGGATGGGATGTCGTGCTGCAGGCATACGCCAACCAGTTTAACATCACCAAGTTGAAGTGGATATTTGAGGGAGGCGACAGCAACCAGCATTCCATTCGCAATGGTTTGTGGGGATTGCGCGATGCCGGCTGCGATGACGACGACATCATCCTGGTGCATGACGGGGTGCGCCCCTTGGTGTCTGAGCGTATTATCACCGAGAATATCGAGAAGTGCAAGAAGTATGGCTATGCCATCACGGGCATGATATGCAAGGAAGCTATCATGCAGAAGGTGGACGATTGCGTGAAGAACATCGATATTCCGCGCGAGCGACTGGTGCGCACGCAAACTCCTCATACTTATCCGTTAGGTACATTACTCAAGGCGCATGAGAAAGCTGATGCCAAGGGCATTGACGGAACGGTGGCTTCTTGTACATTGATGGCGGAGCTAGGCGTTGAAGACCAGCATCTGGTGATGGGATCGGAGAAGAATGGCTTGAAACTCACCCAAACGGAGGATGTGGAGCTCTTCAAGGCTTTGAAGCATACCACTAAGGATGAGTGGTTGAAGTAATCAAACAAGAATGTATGGAAATGGAAGGTTCTTATATAAGTGATGTGCGCCAGGCTTTGGCTACATTCCAGTTACCTTGGCAACAACTTTCGGGTAGCAATATCCTGGTATTGGGTGCCACGGGATTGATAGGTGGTGCCTTGGTCGATTTGTTGATGCAGCATGATGGTGGTGATTATCACGTATATGCTGCTGGGCGGAATGAGGCGAGAGCCAACAAGCGTTTCGCCCATTACCAGGGTGATGAGCATTATCATTTCATCTGCTTCGATGTAACCAATCCTCTGGCTACGGATATTCGCTTCGATTATATCGTGGATGCGGCAGGTGGAGCTTGCCCACAGCTTTACCAGCAAGACCCAGTGGGCGTGATGAAATCAAACATTTTCGGCGTAGATAATTTGTTGCGCTTTGGTTTACAACATGGACTCAGGAAGATGGTGTATGTTTCTTCGGGCGAAGTGTATGGCGAGGGCGATGGCAGAGTCTTCACCGAGGACTATAGTGGCTATGTCAATCCCACCACAGTGAGAGCTTGCTATCCTTCAGCCAAGCGAGCTGCCGAGACTTTGTGTGTATGTTATGCCCATCAATATGGGGTGGATGTGTCGATAGCTCGTCCGTCTCATGTCTATGGACCTTATTTCACGGAGAGCGACAATCGAGTGTATGCTCAGTTCATTCGCAACGTGCTTCGTGGCGAAGATATCGTTCTGAAGAGCAAGGGCGAGGCCTTTCGTTCCTGGACGTATGTGGTGGATTGTGCGGTGGCGTTGCTCTTTATCTTGTTAAAAGGAGAGAATGGCGAAGCCTACAACATTGCCAATGAAGAGTCTAACGTTAGCATCCGTACTTTGGCGGAGAACGTAGCTCAATTGGCAGGAAAGCAGGTGGTGTTTGATATTCCACAAGATGCAAACCATGGCAATACCACACCTATCACCAAGGCTGTGTTTGCCACCCAAAAGCTGGAGCAGCTAGGGTGGAAACCTTTGACCTTGCTGAAAGAGGGCTTGTCGCATACCATTCAAAGCTTGCAATAAGAAACTTATTCTTTATTTAGCTCTGGCAGGATGAAAATAGAGTGGAACTCTCGCTTCTCGACAGGTGGTATCTGCATATAGTCGCCGTAGAGATCGGTAAGATAGGAGTCAGGGTTGCATGGCGCAGGAAACTCCTTGCCCTCAAACTTGATGGTACCCAATGGCTTGAGGGCTTTCTTGTCGAAGGAGATGCCACGCCCGTTCAGAATAGGCACGTCCGAACAGCGAGTCTTCTTGCCCATGAGATTCACCAGTTTCCACAATCCTCTGAAAGCATAATACTTGGCACTGAAATAGAAAAACTCAGCAAACGAGCGTAGCGAGTAGTCGTGCTTATGATGCAAGATTGAGTAACTCTTCGAGATGCCTTTGGTGAGCGTTTTTATCCATTTGCGAGAAATGTCGGGGTAATCTACGAACGGAAAAATATCCACGAAGATTCCCTTGACGTATGAATGGCCAAAATCATCTCCGTTCTCGATATAGAGTGAATTTACGTCACGTATCTTGGTGATGGGCTCCTTGGAACCTGGGTCGGTCTTGGGGGTTTGCAGGAATAGCCATTCTGGGAGCTCCTTTGGAGCGATTGCCTCGAAACGTTTTTCGTCTTCCAAGGTCATGCCGATGTCGATGTCGTCGTCCCAAGGGATGAATCCTCCATGACGCACTGCCCCCAGCAAGCTGCCGCCATCCAACCAATATTCTATCTGGTGGCGCTTACAAATCTTGTCTATTTCTTCCAAAATGGCCAACTGCTTGAGTTGGCAGGCTCTCAAATTGGTCTGAGAATAAGCCTTGATATTGCTGTTGAAGTCCATGTTAAACATTTAATAAGTCGTTTTCTAAGAAGTGGATGGCGATGAGATGTCCATTGTAGAACCAGAAATAGAGGGTCAGTGCAAAGGTTATCCATCGGGTGGCTAATGCCACTTTTGGCTTGGCACCCACTAGGGCGAAGCCAATGGCGAAAGGAATGATGAACATCCAGTGAGCTCCCATGATGTATACCTCGTTGAGTCCGAACCCAAGCACAAGGTGCAGGAACATGTCGAATGCTACACAACTAAAGCACATCCACATCCATCTGGAATGGCGACTATAGTAGATGCCGAGTGCAAACAGCAGCAATACGATAGCCTCCATGATATAACTGAGTGGCCAACTATATTTCACGAATGTAGGGCGAGACACGCTGTGGTCTTTCAGCAGGTACTGTTGATGCAGTTGGATGCCCTCGCCAAAGAGGTTTTCCACTATCGACTCCATGCGTGGGGTCTGTACGTCGGTCCATTTCAGGAAAGGCTTTTCCGAGATGGCCTTCCCTTTTCCCGCTTTCATCCAAGCATCGTGGATGGCGTTAGCCTTGGCGATGTCTGGGCGCTTGGGCATCAGTTTCTTTTCTATCTGCTTGCCCTTCTCTTCCTGTGGCTTGACAATACACTCGTTTTGATAATAGAAGTAGCCACCCATCACGAAGAGTGGCAGGATGAAGGCGATGCCGAAGAACTTGGGCGTGAATACCTTCTTGCCATTGTTGAAGAGCGACATGATGCCCGTCTTTACGCCGTTGCTCAGCGAAATGCCTGCTGTGCAGAGGAATAGCACGCTGGCTTGCCATGCTTTCAGTTGGATTCCCTTGCTCATGTTGATGCCCACGATATAGATGCTCACCAGCAGACAGAGCATGGAGAAGCAGAAATGATCAGGCACCAAAGTGGTGAGCATGATGGAGGCGAAGGAGAAGAAGAATGCCGTCAGGATGTGGGCGTCCAACTTGCCTAAGTGTATCAGCTCCCTACAGATGCGGAAGAAGAAGATGGCAGAGAAAGTGGCGCATACCACGAGCATCACCGCCATGATATAGGTGGCGCAGTTGCGACTCGTCATGTTCATCAGCCATTGGTTGAGCCAAGCCCCAGGGTAGAGGAGCACGCTGAAGAGGGGATGGCGCGACAACTCATAGTATATCTTCTCGTTAGACAAGAATATGTAGGAGTAGGCGTCGAATCCCGAAACCGTGAAATGCTTGTAGAAGATGCTCCAGAATCCGAGTTTGCCTGCCTTGAAGAAACTGGCAGGATAGGAGTGAATCAGCAGGGCGTTCAATACCGAGAATATCAGCATGTAGACGACCGCCATCACCCTTTCTTCTTTCTTGATTTTAAATATATTCTTCATTATATTGCTTTATTTGGGTGCAAAATTAATAAAATATTCTGTATATCTGAAGGGTGAACGATGGAAAATGCACAATTTGCTTTGGATTTAGGAAATCTTTTGCTATCTTTGTGCCAAAAAAATAGAAATATAAAATCATGACTCAAGAGAATAAGACCGTTTCGGTCGTGATGTGCACTTACAATGGCGGGAAGTATATCCGTGAACAGCTCGACTCCATTGTGGCGCAAACTTATCAACCTTGTGAAATCATCATCCAGGATGATGGTTCCACCGATGATACGATGGATATTGTGGCGGAGTATGCCCAGCGATACCCCATCATTCGCATTACGCAGAATGAACGGGGCAAGGGCATCAATAACAATTTCTTCAGTGCCATCGAGAAGGTCAGGGGCGAGTTTGTTGCCATCAGCGACCAGGACGACATCTGGAAACACGACAAGATTGAGGTGATGTTGGCTGCCATCGACAAGAAGATGATGTGTGTGGGACGCTCGGTGCCTTTCTATGACGAGGGCGACAAGCGTGTGCATGTGCATTACGACCAGCGCAAGCCCAACTGCAACATCGTGCGCATGATGTATGCCTCGATGCCGGGACATTGCACGCTCTTCCGCAAAGAGCTCTTGCAGCATCTCCCTTCCCACTTGGAAACACGCCCCATCTATACCCATACTTGGTATGATGTGATACTGGGCCAGACGGCGGCTGCGCTGGATAGTATCATCTTGCTCGACCGGGTGATAACGATGCAGCGTCGCCATGTGGATGCCGCCTCATACAAGGATGTCGACACCAAGCGTCTGCGTAGCATGGGCAATGGTGCCTATATCGTATGGTGGGGCATCAAGCATTATCGCCAGGTGAAACCTTTGATGGCCAAGCATTTCGCGGTGAGGGGTGGATTCATCGAGAGTATCCAGTCGGATGCACCTATCTATCGGGACGCCGTCAAGCTGATGAAGTGTGAGAGCCATACAGGACTGAGGGCGTTTCTGGGCTTGGAGCGTTGGTATGTCAAGTATCGCCATGTACTTTTCTATACTTACGAGAAAGACCCCGTGGCATTGGTTCGTGCCCTGTTGCATCCTTTCATGCAAGTATACAACTATCGTTATCTTTTAAACAAGAAATAAATGATGAAAAAGCCAGCCAAGATAGATGTCGCCGTATTGATGTTGTTCTTCAATAGGCCCGACCATTTCCAACAAGTGTTCGACGAGGTGAGGAAGGCTCGCCCTTCCAAGTTGTTCCTCTATCAAGATGGTCCTCGTGGAGAGCGTGACATGCCAGGCATCGAGGCTTGCCGCCAGATAGCCTCGGATGAGAACATCGACTGGGAGTGCGAGGTGCATCGTGCTTATCAAGAGAAAAACCAGGGGTGCGACCCTTCCGAGTATCTTTCACAGAAATGGGCATTCTCCATTGTGGACAAGTGCATCGTCTTGGAGGACGATGACGTGCCTTCGCAGTCGTTCTTCCCTTTCTGTAAGGAGATGCTCGATCGTTACGAACATGACGACCGCATCTGGATGGTGGCTGGTTTCAACGAGGATGAGATCTCTGCCGATTGCGATGACAGTTATTTCTTCACTTCCGTCTTCTCTATCTGGGGATGGGCTTCGTGGCGAAGGGTGATAGACAAGTGGGAGGGCGATTATGCCTTCTTGCAGGATGAGGCTGCCATGCACACCCTGCGTTCCCTGTTGCGTCAGCGCAATTATCGTCACGATTTCGAACGCATGTGCTGGGAGCATCAGCAGAGTGGCAAGGAATATTACGAGAGTATCTTCTGGGCTTCCATGTTGCTCAATTCCGGATTGGCCATTATGCCTGCCCGTAATCAGGTCAACAACCTAGGTCTTTCCGACGACTCCACTCATTTCTCTGGCAGTATGAAGACCACGCCGCGTGGCTATCGCCGCATCTTTACCATGGCTCGCCACGACTTGGAGTTCCCGCTCCGCCATCCTCGCTATGTGATAGAGAATGTGGATTATAAGGAGCGAGTCTATAAGAATCATGCCTGGGGGCACCCGATGATCAAGGTGGGGCGCTCGCTCGAAGAGTTGGCTCTCAATCTGAGATATGGAAACTTCGGCATCATCACCAAGGCGATACGCCGCCGTATCAACAAGTGGTTGGGGAAAGACAAGCATATATAAGAGAGTGTGTCATAAATCACCTCCAAGTTGCCCTGGGCTAGGTGCTTTTGCCCTTTCAGCCCAACACTTATCACTCCCTCCTATGCTAAGTATTGGAAGATGAGGCTTCCGTTGTATATCAGCAGGTAGAGGGCTAGCAGTCCCACGATGCCTGCCACGTATTTCCGTCCTTTGGGCATCATCTCCTTCCATACGAAGGCGATGGCGATAGGCATGGTGTAAATCCAGTGGGGCGCCATGATGTATACCTCGGTGATGCCGAAGCCCAATCCGATGTGCAACATCATGTCGAGCCCAAAGTAGGAGAGGACGAGCCAGAGGAACTTGCTCTTCCTGCCCATCCAAATGCCTACTACGAAGAGTAGGCAGATGATGCCTTCCACGGCATAGTTCCACCAGTGGCGGTAAGGCACGATGATGGGGCGATGACGCAATTCGTCCTCCAACAGATGGTCTTGGTGCAGCTGGATGCTCTCGCCGAAGAGGTTTTCCACGATGGTAGGGATGCGAGTGGTTGTGGCATCCGACCATCCCATGAATTCGCCCGACATGAATGGATGTCCCACTTTACGCACCATCTTCTTCTTTGCCTTAGGCTTGCTTTTCGCCGTAGAGTCGCTTAGGGTAACCTTTGGCAAAGTTATCCATCCCTTTTTGATGGAATCCATCTTCAGGGAGTCTTGTGTCTTCTTTTGTTGGGCAAGCTGTTGTTGCTGTTTGGCTTGCTCAGCCTTTTTCTTGGCTCTCAGTTCTTTCTTCTGCATCTCCTTCGGCCAAACGAATACCTTGTATTCCCATCTACAGAATCCCCAAAGCAGGGCGGCCGGCACGATGACTGCCAGCAAGAAATGCTTGGGACGGAAGAAACCTTTGCCGTTGACGAAGAGTGCGGAGAGGAATATCTTCAGTCCGTTGTTGAGCGAGGTGCCTGCCGTAAGCAAGAAGTAGAGGATGCTTTGCCATATCTTGAACTGATGATGGTTCTTCAACCTGCGTCCGGAGATGTAAAGGGCCAGGATGAGCAACATCATCGAGATGACGAAGTGGTCGGGCACGATGGAGCAAACCATCACGTAGCCGATGGAGAAGAAAAACAGGGTGAAGAGGGTTGATGCACAGCGTTGCATCTCGATGATTTCCCTGAAGATGCGATACATGAAGACGCTGCTGTAGAAGGCGCAGAACATCTGTATGGCAACGGCGATGAATAGGGCGCAGTTGAGACCTGTAAGTTGCATGAGCCCCTGGTTGAGCAAGTATGGAATATACATATAGAACGCCAAGAGCGGATGGCGATATACATTGTATGAGGTTTCCCAGTTGCTCAATACATAGTAGGTGAGGGGATCGAAGCCAGAGATGTGGAAGTTCTTCACGAAGGTGCCATAGTAATGGTCGCTGATGGGGGTGAACAACCCATAATAATGGGCGATGACCAGGGCGTTGAGTATGCCCAGCATGGCGATGATGCCCATGGCGAACCATTTCTCTTCTCGTTTGATCTTAAAGATGCGGAATATATTGTTCATGATAGGATGTGTTTATTTCTTGAGGAAGAACCTGACGAGCAGGAAGTTGATGGGGATGCAGATGCACAGCGTAGGTATCATCGCCCACTGCTTGGCGAGTCCCAAACCCACGAAGAGGTTGAGGCAGAGGGTCTGCATCGTATAGTTCACCACATGCGATAGGGTGAATCCCGCCCCTCGCTTGGCGTTCGCCTTTACCTTGAAGGTGTAGCGGGTGCTGGCGAAGAAGTTGAAGATGAAGCTCACGATGTATGCCACGGTGTTGGCGGTGGTGGCGAGCGAGTGGTCGCCCATCTTGGGGATGAAGTGCGCCAGCGCAGGCATCATGGCTAGGTAGATGACGTATTGCAGCACGGTGGCTAGACCGCCCACGATGCCGAATCTTGCCACCTCGCCCAGCTTCTCCCGCTTGTCGGTGTCCATGTTGTTTATCTTGTCCTTGATATTCATACGTTTTTATTTATCTTAAAATGCTTCTTTTTCCGAAGAGATAAGCCATCTTCGTCTTCTCCATGACCTTGGCGATGGCGATGCTGCCCACGATGGCGAGAGCCACGGTGAAGATGGCGAACGCAATCTCGCTCCCATCCCATGCGAAGAGGGGATGATAATACTTGGCTGCCATCGTGAAGATGGGGTGGAATAGATAGATGGGCAGCGTGTTGCGCCCTATATATAATAAGGTGGAATCCACTCTGTTCTTGATGAGGCTTCGCACCCACATCACCGATGAGATGCAGCACCAGCATGAGAAGGCCACGGCTAGATAGCTCCAGCTATACCTTTGGTCGTTGCAAAGAAGCGGAATCCACAGCAGTATGGCGACTGGCGTGGCCTTGAACATCTTGCCGAAGTCTATCCCGCTTTGTCTAATTACCGCTCCTGCGAAATAGTAGGCTGCTGCATTGGTTTGCAAGGCAGGCGTCTTGCCTACGAGCCACAGCAGGCCGGCGAAGATGAAGAGACTGCTGTAGCTGCTTATCTGTGGCAGTCCCCTTTCTGCCACCTTCCAATGTATCGCCTTAAAGCTCAAGTAATAGAGCATGCCGCAGATAATCATCGTTTGTATAAACCAGTAAGGACCGATGGAGGTAACGAATATCTTCTCGCATATCTGCGAGATGGACAGCTCGGTGATGCCATCCCTTACGGGCATGAAATAGGAGAGCACCGAGAATCCCGTCACCATGATGACGTAGGGCAGGGCGAGGCACAGCAGATACCTGCCCATCTGCCGAGGCGTCTTCTCGATGTTCACGAGATAGCCCGTGATGATGAGGAAGGTAGGCATCATGAAAGAGAGGATGCCTGCCTTGAGATGAGGATATGCGTTGCCGAAGCTCACGATGTGTATCAGTATCATGAGCATGATGAGGATGGCGCGTATGAAGTCGAGATCTGTATTTCTTTTGCCTTTTAATAGTTTCATGTTCAATCTGTTTTAGATGCAAAGGTACATCTTTTTCACAAAATTCCAAGGTTTTTTATGTGATTTCTCACAAAATTCTAAGGATTGTGAGGGGGTGATGATTACATTCTTATGTTTTTTGCTTAGTTTTTGATGCTTTCAGCAATACGTTTTTGATGATCTCTGTAATATGTTTTAATGTTTTCTGCAATATGTTTTAATGCTCTCAGCATTAGGTTCATGTGTCCGTTGTATATAGTTCTAGTACCAGAAGAATGTACTTCTGTATGATTGCTGACAGCTGTCAGCAGATATGCAAACAGTTGTCAGCAAGTCTGTAAACAGCTGTTTGCAACTTTGCCGACAGCTGTCAGCAATTGAGCGGAAGCCGTTCTTTCGGTCGTTACAATGGGGTTCTTCAGGCGTTACAATAGGGTTCTTCAATCATCATAACAGGTTGGAAGAGGTATTATAGCCGTGCCTTTCAATTGCTAGTGATAGTTCAATTCTTGGTGCTAAGGTATTTCTGCTCTCACCTTCTTTGCTGTATATTATAGCCAAATCGATGGAAAATGAATCGATTTGGCTATTGTATAGGTCATTCTTTAGCCAAATCGAGTTAAAATTTATCGATTTGGCTAAAGAATCCTTGCTTTACTCAAATATTTATCTTATATTTGCACCATAATAAATGTAAAGTTTGGAAGCATGGAGCAAATTATCGGACGGAAGAAAGAAATCGAGCAGTTGACAGCGTATTATCACTCTGGCAAGGCTGAGTTTGTGGCGGTATATGGTAGACGCCGCATAGGTAAAACTTATCTTGTGAGAAATCTCTATCGTGATAAGTTCGCCTTTGATATGTCAGGATCCATAGAGGCGCCAACAGAGGCTCAGCTTTCTAATTTTGGTTATGCTCTGAGGGAATATGGGGATTCAAAACAGCCTATTCCTACAAACTGGACAGAGGCGTTTGAGGCTTTGAAACAATTGTTGAAAGCTAAATTGAATGGTGGCAGACTAGTTGTCTTTATCGATGAACTCCCATGCTTGGATACGCCAAAGTCTGGATTTCAGCAGGCATTTGAGCATTTCTGGAATGGTTGGGCTGCCTACCAAAGTGAAATCATGCTCATCGTTTGTGGCAGTGCAACGTCATGGATGATTGCCAATTTGATAGATAGTCATGGTGGGCTCCATAATAGAATCACGCACGAGATGTATCTTGCTCCTTTTACTCTCCATGAGACGGAGCTGATGCTGCAAGCCAATGGCTTCTCATGGACTCGCATCTCTATCCTTCAAATATACAGCATTTTGGGAGGTGTGCCATATTATCTCAGCTTGCTGGATAAAAATCAAGGAGTGGAAGGCAATGTTGATAGATTGTTTTTCTCGTCTCATGCAGAGCTCAAGCGTGAATATGGAAGGCTTTACTCGTCCTTGTTTAGAAACTCAGAGGTTTATATGCGTGTAATAGAGGTGCTGGCCTCTTGCAGGCAGGGGATGACAAGGAAGGAAATCGTTGAGAAATTGAAACTGAAATCAGGAGGTACCTTGACAAAGGTGCTTCGTGAATTGATAAACTGCGATTTCGTAAGAGGCTATAATACAAGGGATAAGAAGATTAAACAGAAGGATCAAATCTATCAGCTCACCGACCTCTATACCTTGTTCTATATGACGTTTTGCCATCCAGGTACCACAGATACAGAATATTGGTCTCACTTGATGGGCAAGCCTCGCCAAAATACTTGGTATGGTTTGGCTTTTGAGAGAGTGTGCATGTTGCATATCCCTCAAATCAAACATTTCTTGGGTATAGATCAGATACATACCGAGTATTATTCTTGGCGAAGTAAAGTATCGAAGCCTGCGGCGCAAATCGACTTGTTGATAGAGCGTGCCGATAACCTTGTGAACCTGTGTGAAATCAAATATTCGCAGATGCCTTACACGATAACCAAGGAAGAGGATATGCGCATTCGTAATCGTATGGCTGATTTTGTGGCAGAGACAGGACTGAAAAATGGTATTATCCCTACGATGATTACTACCTTTGGAGTGCGCCCTTCCCAGTATGCAGCCTTGGCTCAGGTGCAAATTACGATGGATGATTTGTTCGTATAACAAGGGCGGCGTATGTTTTATTATCTAAATGGTTTGTAATGCCCTTCGTCGGCGAAGGCTAGCAGCTCTTTGTCGCCACGGCTGTCGCCGAAAGCCTCGATGTCGTAGGCCTGTCGGTCTTGCGACAAGACGGCTGTGATGCGACGCACTTTCTCTTCGCCATAGCAATTGTTGGTCTTGAATTTGCCTGTGAGCTTTCCATCCACCACTTCTACTTGCGTGCCCAATACCTCAATGTCTTCTAGGCCTCGTGCTCGAAAGAAGGGACGCACCCAGTTGTCGATGCTGGCACTCACGATGAATACTTGGGCTCCAGCCGATAATGCCTGGTGTACGCAATGGATGCCATCGGGACGCAACAGGTGCTGATAACTCTCGGCAAACTCTTGGCAGAGCTTGTCGAATCGCTCGATGCGCATGTCGGCAAAGAGGTGGGCGAATATCTGTTGCTTCGCCTTCCAGTTGGGGTAGAGGTGCAGTTTCATCAGTGCCAATATCGGACTATACATCAGGAATACCATTAGGAAACGACCTGTGCCCTTGGCAAACTTGATGAATTCGAGCAACGTATCGCTCGTGGTGAGCGTTCCGTCGAAATCGAAACAATATATCTTTTTCTTCATGTCTTTATGCTTTTGCCCTTTCAGGGCGCATTCTGTTTGCGTATGTTACCCAGGGCGATGCCCTGGGCTAGGTGCTTTTGGGCCTTCAGCCCGTTTTATACGATATAGATAAGGAAGAGGAACGACAGCAACCATGCCAGGACAATGAACTGGGTGATGCGGTCGCGCAGGATAATCTTCGTTGGGTCGCCGCTCTTCTGGTCTACCACGGCTATCTGGATGTAGCGCAGCAAACCTACCAATACGAATACCGTGGTGAGGTAAAGGTTCTCGGTATGGAAGTTGGCGATTACCTCTGGGCTCACCGTGTACATGATGTAACATACCAGCGTTACCGAGGCGGTGATGGTAATCGCCTGGTTGATGAAGGTAAGATTGTAGCGGATGGTGTTCTTGCGAGGAGCCTCGCCGGTCTTCTCCATGCGCAACACATCGTCGCGGCGCTTGGCAAAGCTCATGAAGAGGGTGATGAGGAACGTCATCAGCACAATCCACTTGCTCAACATGATGTGGGTGGCTACACCACCCGCCAACAATCGGAGCACGAAGCCGAAAGCCACGATGCACACGTCGATGATGGCATACTGCTTGAGCTTGGCGCAATAGGCTAGGTTCAGGAGCCAGTAGAAGACGATGATGCCGATGACTTCCAATGAGCCAAGTATGCACACGATGCCTATCGAAATGGCGAACATGAGCAGCATGAGGATGTATGCCTGGTTGATGCTCACCGCTCCCGATGCTATCGGGCGATGGCATTTCACTGGATGGCGGCGGTCTGCCTCCACGTCGATGATGTCGTTGAGGCAGTAGATGCTCGATGCGGCAAAGCTAAAGGAAAAGAAAGTGATGATGCCACAAAGCAAGGCATCCACATGAAACAATTCGCCGCCAAAGAACAATGGCACGAAGATAAAAGCATTCTTGATCCATTGCTTCGGACGTATCAGGCGCATCCAGGCGGCAAAGCCCTTGCTATCTTTTATTTGATTCTCATTCATTGTATATCAATATCTTTATTTGAGTCTTATTCTGTATATCAATATCTTTATTTGATAATCTTAGATAATTCTTTTGAAATCCAGCCTGTTATCTTGCTTAATACCCAGGCTGTAGGCAGGGTGATGGCAATGCATACCAAGAAGGTGGGCCAGTAGCCCCAATGCTCTCTCTCGATGTAGTCGAGCACGAAGTGGATGTGGATGAGATAAGCCTCCAGGCTCAATGCTCCCACGAACAAGAAACCGCGGTTGAACCACTTTGGGGTGCGGCGGAATATGCGGTTCAACAGCAAGATGCTCGTGATGGTGAGCGGAATATAGAGCATGCGTTCCAGAAAGAGCGGAAACATGCCGTGCTTCTCTTGCTCCAGGAAGATGCTGGCTAAGAGCGTCATCCAAAACATGAGCCATATCATCCAGATGCTGGCGCCATCGAGCGTCTGTTTCTGTCGTACCATCTCCCCCATGTTGATGCCGATGAAGAAAATAGGAACGCGACTCCAGAATATCTCCAGATGGCCAACGGCATGGTTGATGGGCGTGACGTATTGCACGAGGATGCACCACATGATCATCACTACAGGCAGCCATCTGTAGATGGGGTGTCGCTTGATGAGTTCCATATAGCCTGGGGCGAAGAGATAGAGCATCATCGTGGCTGGGATATACCAGAAATTGAGCTCATCGTGCAACCAGAAATTCCAGTTGATGGTAATCTCTCCTATCAGGTTGACCCAGTTCCAGGTGCTTCCACCATGGAAACGGGGAATATAGAAAAGGCAGGCGATGATGAGCCATGTAGGATAGATGCGCAGGTATCGACGGATGAAGAAATGCTTGATGGAAGGATTCTTCGTCCACGAGAACCACAGACCGATACCACTGAGGAAGAGAAACATGTCCACTCCCACATTGCCCATGCGGCGCAAGCCATAGAACATATCTTCCCTAGGCAACGCCACGTGGAAGAGGATGATGAAGAGCATCGCCGCTCCCATCAATTCACCGCGAAATCTACTGATATTCGCCAATTCTATATCTTTTATCTTCCAATTCATAACGATAAATCCTTAAAAGTCAAGTAAGTAGTATGAATCTTACATCTTTGGGTTGGGTATCTTCCTCATCAGTTGGGTGAACAGCCAGGCTAGGCAGATGCTCGACACGATGTAGAGCAAGAGGCCTGCGTAAATGTCGCCATGACGACTGATGGGAATGAATATCTTGCGGGTGATAGGGTGGCACACGAAGAGAGCCGCCGAGATGGTGCCCATCCACTCCAATGCCTTGTAAGCACCTGAGAGCCAATTCACATTTTCTAGTAGTTCTGCCAGCAATACGCACAGCAGGCAGATGAAGAATGGCACGAACGTCCAACCTATCATGTTGCCGCTGAGGCTGTAGATGAGCGAGAGGCAGAAGACGACACCAATGAGATTGGTGATGTTGGAATGGAACGTCATCAATATCTTCTCGCCATATCGGGCATAGAGGATGCCGAGTCCGAAAGGCAACATACCGCCCATGAAGTTGTAGCGATAGCGGTTCATCGCCTCGCTCTCTGGATTGGCGAAGCCCAGTGCCAACTGGATGCCGATGCAGATAACCATCATTGCCACGGTGAAGCCCCAGTGACGGCGATAGAGCAGCAATCGGTATATGATGTAGAGTTGCATCATCAACCCGAAGAACCAGAATGGTCCCGGCCAAATGATGCGGTCGGGCTCTGGCAGGATGTTGTTGAACATGCCCAGCATCGCCACGATGTCGAGCACGGCATAGTGGTGTGGTCCCGGCGTAAGGTAGTCGAGCATGGTGAAAGCCACGAATCCCACAATCATCATCTTGAAAAGCTTCAGATAATGATAGCGGATGAAGCGAAGGGGCTCTCGCCAGTTGAACTTCATCTTGCCCGAGATGCTATACATCTGGGCTTCCTGGTCGACGGAGAGATGAGGCTTTGCCTCGTATTTCATCACGAGTCCGTAGGCACTCAGGAAGAGGAATACGGGCACGCCATAGTGACCGAAGAACGAGAGCAGGTGGATGGGCAGATTGATGTCTGCGCCTACCATTACTTGGTTGAGCCAGTCTACGTTGTGCTGGAAGTATTGGTATTCGTTCTCCTTGACGATAGGTCCGAGCCAGTGGCAGTAGTTGTGCAGGAAGATGCCGATGATGGCGAGTCCTCTGAGCGCATTGCATGCCGGGCGGGATAATGTTGGTTGGTTCATAATCGCTTTCTCCTTTCTTTATGTTGTTTGTTTAGTTTGTTGTATAACTCGAAATATTACCAGAAGTTATTGTTTCTTTTTCTTCTTTGTTTTCTTTTGAGCTTTTTCCTTAGCCTCTTCAGCCTCTTTCTCCTTGGCAATCTTGGCGTTGTGGGTATCACGGAGCTTGTCGTAGTCGGCAGAGTTCTTCAGGATGCGAGGGCGCATTTCGTCATACTTCGGACTCAGGATGTTGTACTCCTCCTTGTAAGTTGGGGTCTCGATGCCAGCCAGATATAACAAAAGGTGTGGCAGGGCATCGGTCATATATCGTTTGTCCTTTGCCTTGCGTATCTGGCGATAGATGTCGCGGTGGGTCTTGATGTACTTGGGCGAGCAGTATATCCAGAATGGAATCTCGAACTCATAGTGTGCCAATGGCCAGTCGATGTCGGCGGAGTGGTTGCGGCAGATGAAGCCACGGTTTTCCTCATAGCATTCCTCGCCGTGGTCGGGTACGTAGATGACGATGGCGTTCTGCTTTTGGAATCGCTTCACGATTTGTGCCACGATGGAGTCGTTGTAGAGGGTGGCGTTGTCGTAATAGCTCAACACCTTGCGTTGCTTCACGCTCAGCTCTGGGCGCTTGTCCTCGTAGCTGCTAGCCCAGAACTTCGCCTGGTTGGCACGGTATCTGAAGTTGTAGCTCACGTGCTGTCCCATCAAGTGGAAGATAGTGAGGTTGTGCTCCTTCTGATATTGCTTCAAACTGTCGTCGTAGTCGGTCAAGAGTCCGTCGTCGAGGTCGTGGAGCTGAGTGTTGCGGTGGTCGAATTGGAGTTTGCTCAACTCTGGGTTGTTGAGGAAGAAACCGCCGCTGAAGTCATACACCGCCTCCTTTGCCTGTGGCAGGAACTCGTTGGTGATGAAGGTTACGTTGTAGCCAGCCTTGCGGAATATCTCAGGGAAGAGGGGATAGTCGCACCATTCTCCCTTCTCGCCCACCACATGGGTGGAGAACATGTTCTTGAAGACGAAGCTGGTGAGGTTCCAACAAGTCACTACATCAGTAAACTTGGTAAGCTTGCGGCTCTTTTCCAAGGCAACCTGCTGTGGAGTGGTGTCCATGAAGTAGCCATACTGCTGGGAGTGGTGGCGACCATAGCTTTCGCCGATGATGAGCACGATGTTGGGCGAGCGATAGCTGCAGCTATCCACCTTCACCTCGTGAGCGGCATGGATGAGTTGGGTAATCTGGTGAGCCGCCAACTTATTGGCGTAGATACTGAATTCCAGTCGATAGATAGGCAGGTAGAGCTGTGCATGGTCTTTGTCGGTCAAGGTATGTTCTACCTCGCCGATGGTTCTGCCCGTCATCAACTTATGAAAGGCCATCTTGTTGTGCCAAGACGTGCATGCGCCTGTGATGAAGAGCACGAGGCACAGGATGCCGAAGCAGGCTGGCAAGGCTGCCGTCATGCGAGGAATCGCCATGAGTCGCTTCTTGAGCGAAGCCAGTTCCAGCACGGTGATGAGGAATACATAAAGTTTGATGAGCGGTTTGCGGAAGATGGCGATGAGCAGCTGGATGAGTGCCAACAGGAGAATCCAACCCACGCTGCTGAAGAGTACTTCGGCAGAGATGAGGGCAGAGATGAAGTTGGTTGCCTCGCTGCTGTTGGTCTCGCCCACCAGCATCAGCATGGATGGGTTGAGCGTGGAACCGAAGTTGACAAAGCAATAGGTGTCTGCCGCTGCCACACTATATAATATAATGTATAATACAGCTCTGAGACCGAAGCGTACTTTCTTCGGAAAAAGGGCGAGGAGGGCGCACACCACATAGAGGTCGACAAAGAGTTCGAGGAACGTATTGTCGTAGAGGGTGCCATTCTGTGGTATGGTGATGAGTGAGCTCACCGTGCCCAGGATATACATGAACACGAAGAAGTTGGCATTTCTCCTGATAGGAGCAGATGCCACGCTAAGACACTTCTTGATGGTTTCTTTCCAACTCATTTCTGCTAGTTTGATTGATTTCTACTTTTTTCTTTTATTCTAATCTATTTCTTGGTCTCTAAACGATACTTAGATGCTTTTCCTTGTGGATAGTTTAAAGGCTCTGATAGTTATTGAAGGCAAGTTCCTCGATATTCTCGGGAACCATGCCCTTGATGCTTTCGCCCGCCTTGATGCGCTGGCGAATCTCCGTGCTGCTGATGTTGAGCAGGGGAGTCTCCACGATGGTTACGCCTTGGGGCACTTCGCCGATGTCGCTTCCCTGTCGGGGATAGACCACGATGGGATAGTGGGAGAGGATGTCATCGTGATGATACCACTTGTCGAATGCCGCCCAGTTGTCGCCCCCTATCAGCAGGGTGAACTCGATGTCGGGATATTCCTTGCTCATGGCTTGCAGCGTGTGCCAGGTATAGGATGGTTTGGGCAGATGGAACTCGTAGTCGCAAGCCTTGAGCTGAGGCTCTTCCTCCAGTGCCTTTTCCACCATCTCCAGGCGCAAGTGGTCGTCGAGCAAGTCGGTGGCATGCTTCTTGAATGGGTTCATGGGCGAGACCATAAACCATACCTCGTCCAATCCCGCCTTCTCGCAAAGGCTCTTAGCCAATGCAATGTGGGCGGTATGGATGGGGTTGAAACTGCCGCCAAAGATTCCTACCTTCTTCATTTCATGTTTAATGTGTAGTGTTTTATGTTTACTTTTGGGTGCTTATGCCTCCAATTTTATCGGAATCTTATGCCTCCAAGAAATTCTTGACGAGTTGATATACTTCCTGCTCGGCTTTCTCCAAGTCGTCGTTTACCACCACATGGTCGAACTGAGGGGCGAAGGTCAGCTCGTAGCTAGCTTTGGCAAGGCGCTGCTCGATAACCTCTGGGGCATCGGTGCCACGACCGTTCAGTCGACGGCGCAACTCCTCTACCGAAGGTGGCTGTACGAAGATGCTCAAGGCACGCTCGCCATAGAATTTCTTGATATTGACGCCGCCCTTTACATCGACATCGAAGATGACCGACTCACCTGCGTTCAACTGGTTTTCCACCTGCGACTTCAATGTGCCGTAGAATCTATCCTTGTAAACCTCCTCATACTCCAAGAACTCGGCAGCTTCAATCTTAGCCTTGAACTCCTCTGGAGTGAGGAAGAAATATTCCACACCATTCTTCTCCGTGCCACGGGGGGCACGAGAGGTGCAACTGATAGAGAATGCCAACTTCAACTCTGGATGTTCCTTCATCAACCAGTTGACGATGGTACTCTTGCCGCTGCCCGATGGGGCACTGAAAATTAACAATCCGTTCTTCATATTACAAAATATTACAAAGCATTTAGTACTTGCTCCTTGATTTGCTCCAACTCGTCTTTCATCTTCACCACGATGTTTTGCATCTCAGCCTGGTTGCTCTTAGAACCAGTGGTGTTGATTTCGCGTCCCATCTCCTGTGCGATGAAACCGAGTTTCTTGCCTACGCCATGACCTTCCTCGTTCATGGTCTCACGGAAATACTTCAGATGGTTGGTCAGGCGCTGCTTCTCCTCGCTGATGTCGAGCTTCTCGATGTAGTAGATGAGCTCCTGCTCCAAGCGGTTCTTGTCGTACTCCACGTTTGGAATCTGCTGCAAGCCATTTACGATGTTCTGCTTGATCTTTTCCACACGACTCTTCTCGTATGGTTCGATGCTAGCCAAGAGAGCCTGGATGTTGTCCACTTTCTCTGTGAATTTCTTCTGGAGAGCGGCTCCTTCCTGCTTGCGGAAGTCCTTGAGATGGTTTACGGCTTCGGTGATAGCCACTTTTGCAGCCTCCCACTCCTCGTCGGTCAATTCTTCGACGTCGGTCTTGGTTGTTACATCTGGAAGGCGCAACAAGGTGTTGTACCAATCGGTAGGTTCAGGAATGCCAGTTTCTGCCGAAATCTTCTTGATTTGTTGGTAATAATTCTCAACAAGTGCGGCATTGATAGGCGTAGCGTCAGTAGTTACGTCTTTCTCTATCCAGATAGAGAAGTCAACCTTGCCTCTCTCCAGATTCTTAGCGATATACTGACGGATTTCCATCTCCTTCTCTCTGTAGAGCGGAGCGATACGAGTAGAGAGGTCGAGCGTCTTGCTGTTTAATGACTTTATCTCTACATTAATTTTCTTTTCTTTGTAGGCTGCGGTAGCTTTTCCGAAGCCTGTCATTGACTGTATCATATAATCTTTCACGTTAAATTTCTGCAAAAGTACAAAAAAATGCGAGAAAATCATTATATTTGCACCTTATTTAAGAATATATTTTTAAATTATGTCGTGTATATTGAATATTGAGACGAGCACGGACGTGTGCTCAGTGGCAATTAGTGATAGTGGACAGGTGATTTTTAACAAGGAAGATCACAGTGGTCCTAACCATGCAGTGAAGTTGGGTGTGTTTGTAGATGAAGCACTAAGTTTCCTCGATTCGCACGGTCTTCCATTGGAGGCTGTAGCAGTAAGTTGTGGCCCTGGCTCCTATACCGGATTGCGCATCGGCGTGAGCATGGCGAAGGGCATCTGCTATGGTCGTGGCGTGAAGCTCATCGCCGTGCCTACCCTCGAGCTGATGGCTGTGCCTGTATTGCTTGGCGAACATCCTGAGGATGAGAATGCCCTCATCGTGCCTATGCTCGACGCCCGCCGCATGGAGGTGTATGCCGAAGTGTTCGACCGCGCCTTGAAGGTGGTTCGCCCTATCCAGGCTGATGTGGTGGATGCAGATACCTACAAGGAGTATCTTGACAAGGGTGCTGTGTATTTCTTCGGAAATGGCGCAGCCAAGTGTATGGAGACTATCAATCATCCTAACGCTCACCTTGTGAAGGACATCGGGCCTCTTGCCAAGAACATGGCTCCGCTTGCAGAGAAGCGATTTGCGGAGGGCAAGTTTGAGGACGTGGCTTACTTCGTGCCATTCTACTTGAAAGACTTTGTGGCTAAGATGCCAAAGAAATTGCTCTAAAGTGATTATTACATTATAACAAATATGAATATTGAAGGATTAGACTATAATACGCAGAGAGAACGACTCATCCTGCCTGAGTATGGTCGTGAGATACAGCAGATGGTGGATTATGCCGTCAAGTTGGAAGACCGTGCAGAGCGACAGCGCTGTGCCGAGGCTATCATCGCCGTTATGAAGCGCATGTTCCCAGAGGGCAAAGAAATGGAAAACCATGAGCAGAAGCTGTGGGACCATCTTGCCATCATGAGCAATTTCCAGCTCGACATCGACTATCCGTTTGATGTGGCTGGTGCTGTGCAGATGGCCAGAAAACCTGAGCCGATGCCATATCCGATGAAGAGAATCCCCGTGCGTCATTATGGAGCCATGATGTTCCAAATCTTCAATAAGTTGAAGACCATGGAACCTGGAAAGGAACGTGATGAGCTTGTGGCGCTCACAGCCAACCAAATGCATCGCAACCTGGTGCAGTGGAGCCATGGCTCTAGCGATGTGGAAAAGGTGGCTTCCGACTTGGCTCGTTTCACCGATGGGAAGATTCAGCTAGACCTGGATAGTTTCGTCTTTGACAAGATTACGGATCACCCAGCAAGACCGACTGGACAAAAGAAGAAAAAGTAAGTATTATACATTATATATAATAAATAAGAAGCCTATGGAGTCTTTCATCATAGAGGGCGGACATCCGCTCAAAGGTACTATCACTCCCCAAGGTGCCAAGAACGAGGCATTGGAAGTAATCTGTACCACCATTTTGACCGATGAACCTGTGCGCATCAGCAATGTGCCAGACATCCTGGACGTGAACAACCTCATCAAGTTGCTCAAGGAAATAGGTGTCAAGGTAACGCAGAACGGGCGCAACGACTATACCTTCCAGAGTGATAATTTGAACCTCGACTATCTTGATAGCTTGGAGTTTGTCAAGAAGTGCGCTTCGCTCAGAGGCAGTGTGCTCATGATAGGTCCGTTGTTGGGTCGTTGTGGCAAGGCGACCATCGCCCAGCCTGGTGGCGACAAGATTGGTCGTCGTCGTTTGGATACCCATTTCCTGGGATTCAAGTGCCTTGGTGCCACCTTTGTGCATGATGATGACCGCAATGTATATCAGATACAAGCCAAGAAGTTGAAGGGCTGCTATATGTTGCTTGACGAAGCTTCTGTCACGGGAACAGCCAACATCATCATGGCGTCGGTTCTTGCCAAGGGCACCACTACTATCTATAATGCGGCTTGCGAGCCTTATATACAACAGCTTTGCCACTTGCTCAATGCCATGGGCGCACAGATTAGTGGCATCGCCAGCAACTTGCTCACCATCGTGGGCGTGGAGAAACTGCATGGTGCCCAGCATCGCATCCTGCCAGATATGATAGAGGTAGGCTCGTTTATTGGCATGGCTGCCATGTGCGGAGCCGGCATCCGCATCAAGGATGTCTCGGTGAAAGACTTGGGCATCATCCCTGATTCCTTCCGCCGTCTTGGTGTGAAAATCAAGGTGGAGGGCGATGATCTCGTCATTCCGGAGCAGAAACATTATGTCATCGACTCCTTCATCGATGGAACCATCATGACGCTTGCCGATGCGCCTTGGCCAGGACTCACCCCAGACCTTCTTTCTGTATTGCTCGTGGTGGCGACGCAGGCTCGTGGCAGTGTGCTCTTCCATCAGAAGATGTTCGAGAGCCGCTTGTTCTTCGTGGATAAGCTCATCGACATGGGAGCGCAGATTATCCTTTGCGACCCTCACCGTGCCGTGGTGGTAGGTCATGACCATAAGAAAAAACTCCGTGCCGGCAGAATGACCAGTCCGGATATTCGTGCCGGTATCGCCCTGCTCATTGCAGCCATGAGTGCCAATGGTACCAGTCGCATCGAGAATATCGCCCAGATAGACCGTGGTTATGAGGACATCGAGCATCGCCTCAATGCCCTGGGAGCCAAGATTACTCGTGTGGCGGATTAAGTGAGTAAAGATGGGGATTTCAAATCCCCTAGAACAGAGTGAAGAAATCAATAGCTGATTATGATTAGACGCGACGAAGTATATAAGATAGGAAAGCTGGGCAAGCCGCATGGTGTGAAGGGGGAGATAACCTTTGCCATCACCGACGATGTTTTCGACCGAGTGGATGCCGAGTATTTGGTGCTCGACATCGATGGCATCCTCGTGCCTTTCTATCTAGAAGAGTATCGTTTTAAGAACGATGACAACGTGCTGGTGAAGTTTGAAGGCATCGATACCCAGGAACAGGCTCGCAACTACACGGGATGCGAGGTTTATTTCCCTCGCCATCTCTCTGACAGCGACGAGGAGAACATGTCTTGGGCAGAGATTATCGGCTTCAGCCTCGTGGATGTGATTAGCGGCAAGGTGGTGGGTACTATCGAGCATGTGGATGACTCTACACTCAATCTCCTCTTCGAGGTGACCACGCGACAGGGTGACGATGTGCTTATTCCTGCCAGCAACGACCTCATAGAGGAAGTGAGTGCCGAGAAGAAAGAAATCAAAATGGCAATTCCTGAAGGACTGTTAGAATTATAAGTGAAGAAGAAATATGAAGAAACAACAGATATGTATTCTCGGTTCTACGGGAAGTATCGGTACGCAGGCTCTCGATGTCATCGAGCAGCATAGCGACCTTTACGAGGTTTACTGCCTCACCGCCAACAACCGAGTGAAACAACTTGCCGAGCAAGCCCATAAGTTCCATCCTGCAGCCGTGGTGATTGCCAATGAGGCTCACTATGAGGAGTTGCAGAACTTATTGAGCGACGAGCCCGACATCAAGGTCTATGCCGGAGCGCAGGCCCTTTGCGACATCGTGCAGGCAGGTCCTATCGACATGGTGCTTGCCTCGATGGTGGGATTCTCCGGTTTGGAGCCAACCATCCATGCCATCAAGGCACGCAAGAAGATTTGTCTTGCCAACAAGGAGACCTTGGTTGTCGCCGGTGAGTTGATTTGCAACCTTGCCCAGCAATATCATGTTCCTATCCTCCCTGTGGACAGTGAGCATAGTGCCATCTTCCAAAGCCTCGTGGGCGAGGGCGACAACGAGGTGGAGAAAATCCTCCTGACATGTTCGGGCGGACCTTTCCGCAACTATACCCACGAGCAACTGGAGAAGGTGACGGCAGCCGATGCCCTCAAGCATCCTACCTGGGACATGGGGGCGAAGATTACCATCGACTCGGCATCGCTCATGAACAAGGGCTTCGAGGTGACCGAGGCTAAATGGCTCTTCGGTGTGCCTGCCGACAAAATACAAGTACTCATCCATCCGCAGAGCATCGTGCATAGTGCCGTGCAGTTTGCCGATGGTGCGGTGAAGGCTCAGCTAGGTGTGCCAGACATGCGCCTGCCTATCCAGTATGCCTTCTCCTTCCCGAAGCGCTTGCATCTCAATGGCGATCGCCTCGACCTCTTCAAGACCCAGGACTTGCAGTTCTTCGAGCCAGACTACAAGAAGTTTAAGTGCTTGCAGTTGGCTTTCGACGCCATCAAGAAGGGCGGAAACATGTCGTGTATCGTCAATGCAGCCAATGAAATCGTGAATGCGGGCTTCCGCAAGGGCGAATGTGGCTTCCTTCAGATGGCAGACATCATCGAGGATACGATGGCAAAGGCTACGTTTGATAAGAATCCAGATCTGAATGTTTATCTTCAGACTGATGCTGAGGCTCGTCGCATCGCCACGGAACTGATGAATAATGTATAATTATTAATAATGTATAAATAAAAATAGCGAGAAAAACTAATTATAAAGTTCAATTCTCGATGTTAAAAATTCATAGTAAATAAATGGAAGTATTTTTGATCAAAGCGTTGCAGTTGATGCTGTCGCTTTCCATCTTGGTGCTGCTCCATGAGGGCGGACACTTTTTCTTCTCCAAGCTCTTTGGCGTAAGAGTGGAAAAGTTCTATTTGTTCTTCGACCCATGGTTCCATCTCTTTGAGTTCAAGCCAAAGAACTCAGACACCACTTATGGTTTGGGATGGTTGCCACTCGGAGGATATTGTAAAATATCGGGTATGATAGACGAGAGTTTCGATACCGAGCAAATGAAACAACCCGAGCAACCCTATGAATTCCGCAGCAAGCCGGCATGGCAGCGACTGCTGATTATGATAGGTGGTGTGTTGGTCAACTTTGTCTTGGCTCTCTTCATCTATTCCATGATCTTGTTCCATTGGGGCGATGACTATGTGTCAACCAAGAACATGACTTATGGAATGAAGTTCAACAGTGAGGCTAAGGCCCTGGGATTCCACGATAACGATATTTTGGTGGGCAGCGATCAGGGTGAGTTTAAAACCTATGATGGTGACCTCTTCCGTGAACTTTCTACCGCTCATCGTGTAGACATCATTCGTGGTGGCAAGAAGATGAGTCTCAATTTGCCAGGCGATCTCAACATGCTCGACATGATCAAGGAGAGTCCTCGCTTTGTGGAACTCTATCAGCCTTTGCAGATTGATAGCGTGATGAAGGATTCGCCTGCCAGCAAGGTCGGCTTGTGCAAGGGTGACAAAATCTTGGCGTTGAATGGTAAGAAACTCGCCTCGTTCAATGATTTCCAACTGGAGTTGGGACGAGTTGACGATTTGCTTTCTACGATTACTACCCACAAGGATAGTGTTCGTGCATTGACCGCCAATATCGAGTTCCTGAATGCCAAGGGTGATACTGTGAAGAGTAATGTGCTGTTGCAGTCGACCGAAGATGGTGTGAAATTTGGCTTCTACAACCATCCAGCCATGCTTGATTACAAGGTTACCCATATCAGCTATGGCTTCTTTGAGAGCTTCCCAGCAGGTGTTAAGTATGGTTGGAACGTGCTGTCGGGTTATGTGGGCGACATGAAGTATGTGTTCTCCAAGGAGGGCGCCAAGAGCCTTGGTGGTTTCGGAGCCTTGGGTAGCCTGTTCCCATCCATGTGGGATTGGCATGCGTTCTGGATGATGACCGCTTTCTTGAGCATTATCTTGGCGTTCATGAACATTCTGCCTATCCCGGCGTTGGATGGTGGCCACGTGTTCTTCCTGCTCTACGAGATTATCACAGGTCGCAAGCCTGGTGACAAGTTTATGGAGCGTGCCGAGTATGTAGGCTTCGGTATCCTGCTCTTGTTGTTGGTGGTAGCCAACTTGAACGACGTATTGAGATTCTTCGGCATCATGTAATGGATGCCGATGTTTATACAAAAAAAGAGCTGAATGCAAAACTTGCATTCAGCTCTTTTTGTTTTCTTATCTATTGTGATAATGCTTTTGATTAAGAGTAGCGGATAATCTGACCAGGGGTCAGCTTCTTGTCCTTCTTGTAACCATTCAAGCGGCAAATCTGCTCTACGCTTACACCACGCTTCTCGGCGATGCTCATGAGCGTCTCGCCAGACTTAACCTTGTGGTAGAGCTTTTCGCCTGTAGGACTGGCGGTGTATCTGCCAACCTCGCCACCATTGACCTGCTCTCTAGTGTAACCACCATTGCCTATCTTGCCACGAGCGGCATTGGCCTCGGCATACTCACTCTCGTAAGTGTCGCGATTGAAATAGTAGAAATCGCCAGTTACATCCTGGTTGCGGAAATCGAAGAACAATGCTGGGTTCAGTGCCACACCACAGAGACGAGTCTCGAAATGGAGGTGTGAACCAGTGCTTCGACCCGTGTTGCCACCGAGACCGATAACATCTCCGGCTTTTACTTCCTGATTCTCTGAAACGAGCTGGGCGGAGAGGTGACCATAGATGGTTTCCAATCCATTGTTGTGACGAATTACCACGAACTTACCATAACCACCAGCATCATATCTTACGATGCGAACTTTGCCAGAAAAGGCTGCGTGGATTGAGTCGCCAATATAAACCTTGATGTCCATACCTTTATGTTGGCGGCCAAAGCTAGCACGATAACCGAAGTTACTTGTGACAACGCGACTAGGAGTTGGCATGCAGAAATGACGGAGGTCGATACGCAAGTGCTCAGGCAATGTGGTTGCTCGATGAGCATACTTGTTGGAGAAATCTTCGTACAATTCAGCCGAAGGATTCTCTCGATCTTCAATCAATCGATAATGCGAGACAGCGAGTGTGTCAAGCGATTTCATTCTGTGGTCTACTGGTGCTTGTCTCGCCAACAAGTCTTGTCCACAAACGGGGACTGCTGTTAACGCCAACAATGCGACGACCGAAATTTTCTTTATTTTACTTTTAAAACTCATACTTCTTTTTAATTTTCTTTTTTAGGTCCGTGTCAATAAGAGCAGAATAATAATTGAAATTCCGCAAAAACCGCTAAGACAAATGCCTTAAATAGCGGTTTTGTTATATAGACGTTGCAAATATAACAAAAATAATTCAAATATACAAGCTTGTTAACGCAAACTGCTTGATATTTAACGTGATGCTCCCGAATTTAACGTTTGTTACAAAAATGACACGTTTTTGAATAAGAATTTACTTGCACGAGCTTTTAATTGTCGTTTTGCAACTTTCTTAGTATGGCGACTGCTGGAGAATGTCCCATAAAGATATACTTCTTGACCTCTGGACTTGTAAATCTCAAGCAGTTTTGATAAGCTTTGTAAAGTTCGGAGAGATTGATGGTGAATTCCTTGCCCGAACTATCTCTTGTGCCGATTATCATGCGAGAGGTCAGGTGAAGATTGACATATTTGATGCCAGTGGCGGTCTCTATTTCCTTGATGTTTGCTAGGCGAGACACCATCTCTTCCATCGTCAAGTCTGGGCGAGGTTCGTGTACGGCTGGCTTGCAGCGGCGGTCGGGTTTGCCCTTTTTGGTGAGTACAATCTCTTGTGTATTTGTGTCAAGACACCCTTGCTCTTCTAGGGTGAAGAGGTTGCCTTCTTCAGTATTTGAGTTATTCATAACTATTGCGTTTTTATTGCTAACTGATTGCTGCCCAGTTGATGTTGGTTTTCTTCAGTTCGTTGAGCCTATTCCAAAGGATGGCGTTCTGGGGTGCATTGCATTGAGGGTCTGTGTCGATGATGGCTTGTGCCTCTGTGCGTGCCAGCTGCACCAATTGTCCGTCCTTGGCAATATTGGCTATTTTCAGGTCGAAAGCCATTCCGCTTTGCTGTGTTCCCTCCAAGTCGCCAGGCCCTCGAAGCTTGAGGTCAGCTTCGGCGATGCGGAATCCATCGTTCGTATCGCACATGATGTCAATGCGTTTGCGGGTTTCTTCCGACAGCTTGTAGTTGGTCACGAGAATACAGTAGCTCTGGTCGCAACCTCGCCCTACACGTCCGCGTAGCTGGTGTAGCTGCGAAAGTCCGAATCGCTGTGCGTCGAGGATTACCATCACCGATGCGTTGGGCACATTCACACCAACCTCTATCACGGTGGTTGCCACGAGTATCTGGGTCTCGCCCTTTACAAAGTGGTCCATTTCCTCTTCTTTCTCAGCCGATTTCATTTGTCCGTGTATCTTGCTGAGACGAAACTCTGGAAAGATTTGCTTCAGTGCCTCGTAGCCTTCCTCCAGGTTCTTGAGGTCGCTTTTCTCGCTTTCCTTGATGAGGGGGAACACGATGTATACTTGTCTGCCGAGCTTAATCTGGTTGCGGATGCTCTGGTAGAGGCTCGTCATCTGGTTGTCGAACTTATGGATGGTTTGTATGGGCTTTCTGCCTGGGGGCAGTTCGTCTATCACGCTCACGTCGAGGTCGCCGTAGATGGTCATCGCCAAGGTACGTGGGATAGGGGTGGCTGTCATCACCAGCACATGGGGAGGATTGGCACTCTTGTTCCATAGTTTGGCACGTTGGGCCACGCCAAAGCGATGTTGCTCGTCGATGACGGCGATGCCAAGGCGTGAGAATACCACTGGGTCTTCGAGCACGGCATGGGTGCCCACCAATATCTGGATGTCGCCGGTGGCGAGGGCGTCGAGGATGGCTTGTCGCTTCTTGCCTTTCACGATGCCTGTGAGGAGTTCCACTCGTATGTCCATGCCTTGCAGGAAATCGCGGATGGTCTGCAGGTGTTGTTCGGCAAGGATTTCGGTAGGTGCCATCAAGCAGGCTTGATAACCGTTGTCGAGTGCGATGAGCATGGTCATCAGGGCGACGAGCGTCTTGCCCGATCCCACATCGCCTTGCAGCAGACGATTCATCTGCCTGCCGCTGCACATGTCGGCCCTTATCTCGTGCATCACTCGCTTCTGTGCTCCCGTCAGTTCAAATGGCAGATTGTGGGCATAGAAATGATTGAACACATCGCCTATGCGGTTGAATGTATAGCCACGGTATTTGCGGCGCTGGTCGCTCGCGTACCTTAATATATTAAGTTGCACATAGAAGAGCTCTTCCAATTTGAGTCTCACTTGTGCCTTCTGCATCTCCTGATGGTTGTGGGGATAGTGAATCCAACGGAAGGCCTCGTCACGAGAGATAAGGTGCAGGCGCCCGATGATGAAATCGGGCAGGGTCTCGGGCAGGGGAGGGAGAAGGCCCACCAAGGTCTTGGTGAGTTTCTCGATGGTGCGCGAGGTCAAGCCATATTTCTTCATCTTCTCGGTGATGCTATAGTAGGGTTGCATGCCCATCTCGGAGAGCTGCAGGTTACTGGCGTCGTCGATGTCGGGATGGGCAAACTGGTAGCGGCCGCCGAAGACGGTAGGTTTGCCGAAGACGATATATTCCGTTCCCACCTTATAAGTTTTCATGATGTATTGCCCACTGCGATACCAAACCAAATCGACCACACCGAAGCCATCTGAGAAATGAGCCACCAAGAGTTTGTTGCGCTTGCCTGTGTCTATTTCCTCGTAGCTCAGTATCTTTCCCTTGATTTGCACGAATGGCATGTCGGCGGTGAGCTCGCTGATGTGGAACACCTTGGAACGGTCAACATACTTGTATGGATAGTATTCCAGCAAGTCACCATAAGAGTTGATGCCGAGCTCTTTGCTCAGTATCTCTTTCTTCTTGGGACCTACGCCGGGTAGGTACATGATGTCTTGGTCTAGAATATTGTTCACGTCTTGAGTTGTTGTATGTTGAATGCTGATTTATTCTGATAATAATGCCTCTGCCACCTTGATGTCGAATGGGGTGGTAATCTTGATGTTCTCACGATTGCCATCCACCATTGCCACTTGGCAACCCAGGCTTTCCACTACCGATGCGTCGTCGGTGAATTGTTCCTTGTATTCCTGGTTGAAGGCTTGCTTCGCCAGTCCGATGTCGAAGGCTTGTGGCGTCTGCACCACACGATAGTCGCTGCGCATCACGTTCTTGCCGCCTCCGTGCTGGTCGATGTAGCGCAGGGTGTCGGTCACGGCATATACCGGGATGGCTGCGTATTCCTCGCGAGCCGTCTCATAGCATTCCTCGATGACGTCGGTAGATACGAATGGGCGCACGCCGTCGTGGATGCCAACCACGCCGTCCTCGTCGTCGGGGATGAGGGCGAGGCCATTCTTGGAGGATTGGAATCGGGTGTCGCCCCCGTTGGCTATCTGGTGCTTGATGTCGAAATGATGCTCCTCGCATAGCTTGTGCCAGTATTCCTGCTGGCTCTCTGGCAATACGAGGATGATGTTCAACTCTGGGTCGTACTCGTGAAAGCGCTCGATGGTGCGCATGAGGATAGGTTTGCCAGCCACGGGCAGGAATTGCTTGGGAATCTCGCTGCCCATGCGGAGACCCTTGCCTCCGGCTACTATGATTACGTAATCCATAATTTTGAGTGAAGAGTTAAAAGTGAAGAACGAAGAATCTTTTAGTGCTTGCTCTCCATCAGGTGAGCGTACTGCATACCCTTCTGGAGCTGGGCAACCTTCTCATCGCCAACAAAGTAGCTCAATATCTTATAGGCGTATGGGAGGGTGGCGGCTGGGCCTTCGCCAGTGATTACATTGCCGTCTTCCTGGAAGAGTTCGCCTGTATATTCTGTGTTGGCACCGAAATAACGCTCGAAGCCAGGAGAGCAGGTCGCCTTCTTGCCATCGAGGATGCCTGTGCTAGCCAATACCATAGGGGCTGCGCAGATGGCACCCACTCGCTTGCCCGCCTTGTGCTGTGCGATGACGGCTTGGCGTACGCCCTCGTGCTCGTTCAGGTTGGTGCTGCCAGGCATGCCGCCAGGAAGAAGGAGCATGTCGGCATCGTTGAAGTCTTTCACATCTTCTATCTTGAGGTCGGCCTTGACGGTGATGCCATGTGATGTTTCCACAAACTCGCTGCCCGTTACGCTGACCGTTTTTACGTCTACACCACCTCTACGGAGGATGTCCACTGGAGCCAAACCTTCGATTTCCTCGAAGCCATTGGCAAGAAATTCATATACTTTCGCCATAATTTTATCTATTTTTTGTCGTATTATTCGATTAATATTATTACCTTTGCAAAAATAACAATAATATTTGAAACTACAAAATAAATGGCACAACAACATTTGAAATTCGCAATATTTGGCAATGAATACCAAGCCAAGAAGTCGGCTAGCATCGAAAAAATCCTCGATTACCTCGACAAGAAGGGTGCTGAGGTGTATTTCGAGAATGCCTATTATGAGTTCTTGACCCGCGACCAACATCTGCATGTGAATGCTGCGGGGGTGTTCGAGGACTACAACTTCGACGTGGATTATGTCGTCTCGATGGGTGGCGATGGCACTTTCCTCAAGGCGGCGAGTCGGGTGGGTGCCAAGGAAACGCCTATCATCGGTGTGAACATGGGGCGCTTGGGCTTTCTTGCCGATGTGTTGCCGAGCGAGATAGATACGGCATTGGATAGTCTTTATGCCGGCGACTGCGTGATAGAAGACCATGCCGTGATAGAGGTGAAGGCCGAGGGCGGCATCCTTGCTGGCAATCCCTTCGCCCTCAACGATATCGCCGTGCTGAAGCGTGACGATGCTTCGATGATTTCTATCCGCACGCAGGTGGATGGTGAATTTCTCGTCACCTATCAGGCGGATGGTCTCATCGTCACAACGCCTACGGGTTCCACGGCCTACAATCTATCCAATGGTGGACCTATCATCATTCCGCAGAGCGGTAGTTTGTGTCTGACGCCTGTCGCTCCCCACAGTTTGAACATCCGTCCTATCGTTATCAACGATACCGCCGAGATTACTCTCGACATCGAGAGTCGCAGTCACAATTATCTGGTGGCAATCGATGGTCGCAGCGAGCGCATGACCGAGGAAACTCGCCTCGTCATCCGGAAGGCTCCACATACCATCAAGATAGTGAAGCAGCGCAACCAACGATATTTCTCTACTTTGAGAGAGAAGTTGATGTGGGGTGCTGACCAAAGAGAAAGATAAAGCTGATTAAAGAAAAAAATAAAGCTGCCCGAAGGGGCCGAAAACAAGAAAAGCCGCCCCACTGGGCGGCTTTTCTCATTTAACGTACGTTTCTGTTACATCCTTTACTTTATACTTTTCTCCATCTTTTTCGCTCGAAATCTCAAGGTAAGTGGTCTTGGTGATGGCTTTCACATCCACTGTCTGAGGCTTGTCTTTACCATTGCTGAATACGAAATTCACGAGGTCGGTTCCTTTGTCTATGCTATATTCTCTATAATACCATGTTTTTCCTCCGATTTCCTTGGTGGCGGTCATCTTGTCGCCAGGCCAAGCTGCTGATGCGTTTTTGCTATTATCGCTCCATGTGTAGAAATAGAATGGGTTCCAGTTCACTGCATCGGCATTCACATATACAGTAAACTTGTATGCCTTGAATTTCTCGATGGTGTAATTGTGGGTGGCGATGTTCTTTACCTCGCCGTTCACGAGCATTCCTACTTTCAAGGTGCAAGTGCCGTTGATGTCGATTTGCTTGCCACTCTCCACGCTTGGGCTATCTTTTGTAGGATTGCTACCGTCGAGGGTATAAACCAGTTTGGCTCCCTTGGTGGCACTTACGGCTGTAAGGGTAGTTTTGAAACCTTCCTCGTATGTGCCTGATGGCATGCTGGTCCAGGTGGTCTCAGCGTCGTTGGAGAGGAAGTAGGCGTAGTGATAGCCAGAGAGAATCTTGGTAAATCCTGTCTCGCCCTCATACTTGGCTGCGTCGTTTCCTACAGCCACGAGAAGCTTGTGCTTAGAGCCAGTCGTCTCGTTGACAAACAGGGTCTTGCTGCTCTTCTTGTTGATATAGTTGCTCATATTGGTGATGCCGGCGAACTTACGGGCATCAATCATCTCCTTCAGCTCAGGCTTGTATGCCAACCAGTGAGGCTGGAAGATGCAAGGCGTACCTGGCATGGCGAGCATGTAGGCGTTGGCGGCGATGGTATCTTTGCGGAGAGGGTCTTGTGGCTCTTTTTCAGAACGATACTGCATATCGTGATTCTCTACGAAGGTCACGGCATAGCGGCGCAGGGATGCATCGTGCATCAAGTTGTAAGTGCTGTTGAGCCTAGACCAATCGGATGTTGAGGCAACCTTTCCGTCGCCAGCACCGTTGATGGCATCGCGCACATTATAGCGGAACTGGAAGTCGAAGGCTGCGCTCTTCTTGTTGGTAGAGTTGAGCCAACTGATGATTTTCTCATTACCGTCCCAATATTCGCCTACAGAATATTCGATGCCCACGGCATCATTATATTCGGCAACATGAGAGCCACTGTAGCCTTTTACCATATCATAGCGGAAGCCTACGTATCCTAAGTCATTTTTCAGGAAATTAGCGTATGCCTTCATGATTTTCTGTACGTTCTCGCTTTTGTGGTCGAGGTCGCGCATACCTTTCCAACCTTCACCCTCATCATTGTTGCTGCTGAGGCTCACTCCTTCGCTCTTTGCTTCTGTGGCAGTTTGACCTTCGTCATCATCTTTTACGATGTCGGTGCTTTGCAACTGATAAGTTACGCCCTTGTAAGTCTCGGCAGGGAATTTAAACCATCCGTCTGTATTATGATGGTTGATGACCACGTCGGCGATGGTTCCGATGCCATTGTCCTTGAATGTCTTGATCATGGAGCGGAGTTCTTTCTCAGAGCCGAAACTGGAGTTTTGGTTGAAATAATAATAAGGTGTATAGCCCATCACCTGGGTACTTTCCTGGCACTTGCCGCTCTGAGGCACCCATACTAAGTCGATGTAACCCTTCAAGTCATCGGCTTGTTTCTCCAGAATTTTCCACTGCGAGGCATCGTAGGAATCCCATGAGAATCCCTGCAACATCACGCCGCTATAGTCGGCTGGCCAACCTTGGGATGAGAGCCCTGGTGTAGGCTCCGGGTTGGGAGTCGGCGTAGGAGTAGGTGTTGGCTCTGGCTCTGGAATAGGGTCAGAACTACTATCGGAGCATGCTCCAAGTGTAAGCGCCATGGCGGCGACGAGCATCAGATAAATCTTTTTCATATTAGGTTGAATTTTATTTGCTTCGTTTTAAATTGTTATTTGTTTACGTTGGCAAAGATACGATTTATTCCAATAGGTTTGTGTGATAGAGAGTGCAAAATGGTATATATTCTTGTGCAATCGTTTGCACCTCTTTCAAATTTCATGTGAGCCTCACTTTCTGTTCGTCCGAACGTCAGTTGTTGTTCATCAAGACTATTCCGAAGATGCGTCCCGACGTATCTAGCACTGCGTCGGGATGTATCTGATACTGCGTCGGGACGTATCTGATACTACGTCGGGACGTATTTTCCCCTTACGACTGAACGAAAAAAACGCCATTTTGCTCAGTCCTCAGCGTCTTTTTGTACACAAATAGGGTAAAATATGGCAGATTTATGGCAAAAACATGGCAATTTATGGCAATTCTCCCTACTTTTTAGAGAATTGCCATGCGTGTAAGTGTCATTCACATAAGTAGTTATGTTTGTTCTATGGCAATATGGCAATTCTCCTCATGTTTTCAATTCATATAGTATATGGTTACAATGGCGCAGAATATTTTTGCGACCGTGAGAAAGAGACGGAGAACCAGCAACTACTCTTGGTGGATAAACAGCTCGTGGGCAAGCCCCCGCAAGGCTATCTGGTAAATGACCGCTTCTTTGCGAAGTGGCCGATAAGCAAATATTTGTAATTTGCGAAACCGCTGGTTTCGCAATTGTAAGAAAATAGGCGACTCTCGGATGAGGAGAGCCGCCTATTGGTGTTATAGCTTTTGGATTTGCTTGATATCTTCTATGCTCAATCCTGTGGCTTGAGAAATGATATCTAATGGAATACTTTGCTTTAAGAGTTTGCGAGCTATATCTTTTTTCTCTTCAGCTCTTCCTTCAGCTCTTCCTTCGGCTCTTCCTTCAGCTCTTCCTTCAGCTCTTCCTTCAGCTCTTCCTTCAGCCAAGCCTTCTAACTTGGCATTGCCTAGCA
>ERZ808240.391-NODE-391-length-58622-cov-5.783018_pt1 | contig 58622 bp, 56 predicted proteins | sample MGYA00521084_ERZ808240 | MGnify/ENA primary metagenome ERZ808240 (study PRJEB31516, sample SAMN03275571) | gut metagenome | biome: mammalia-associated habitat; material: feces | host: Papio cynocephalus | place: Kenya | collected 2012-08-06 ...
CCCGCGGAATTGCCCGCAGCCGTCTTCATCGCGTCAGCCTGCGCGCCTACGAGAGTAGCCGCCGCCATAGTCGGGTCGCGCATGATAGCGGCACGCTGAGCCTGCTTGATAAGCTCCGCGTCCTCATCGGGAAGCGTTACTGAACCGAGAGCTATGCTTACTATCTGCAAGCCTCTGAGTTCGCCCCATTTCTCGCTTAAAACCTTATTCATCGCGCTCTCGAGTTCGGTCGTATGAGTTACGATCTGATTGGGTCTCATTTCAAGCTCCGAAAGCGCACCGAAAGCGGGCTGTAAAGCCGAAATAAACTCGGTTTTGAGCTGACCGTCGATATCCGAGCGGGTGTACTCCGACTCGACATTTCCGCACACTCTCGTATAGAAAAGCATGGGGTCGCTTATTTTATATGAATACACGCCCGAACAACGGATCGAAACGTCAATATCAAGTCCGATTTTAGAGTCAACGACTCTGAACGGAATGGGGTTGGGAGTACCGAATTTATTGTCGATAAGCTCTTTTGTATTAAAATAATAAACTCTCTGATCCTTAGCCGTATCTCCGCCGTATGTAAAACGCTTGCCTATCAGAGCGAACGTCTTTTTAAGACTGTCGCCGAACGAACCCGAGAAAATGGTCGGTTCGGAGGAAGTATCGTACGTGTATTCGCCGGGTTCCGCACAGAATTCAACGACCTTGCCCTGCTCGACGATCATCATGCACTGACCGTCGGCTACGGCTATACCGGAACCGTTTGAAATAATATTGTCGCTGCCCTTCGTGTTTGAAGAACGGCTCGTTGTTCTCTTCTGTCCTTTTGTGACAAGAACGTCCTTGTCCATGGAATCGCAATAGAAAAATTCTTTCCACTGATCGGCAAGTGTTCCGCCTAACGCGCCGATACCTGCTTTAATAAGACCCATAGTATATTCTCCCTGCTAAAATTTTTTTCAGAGGAGTTACGCATTATAACAAAACGCGGAGATAACCGCCTGTTTTATGCAAAACGCTCTGCTGACTTTAAATTAATAATATAATCGTTATTTATCGTAATTATCGAGAAAGCTTATCTTCTTTCCGCCCATTTTATATGATATAACCGCCTCGGTGTTGACGTTTTCAACGCTTTTGAATATACGCGCCTCGACCTCGGGATTCGTTTTTTTGAGCTGTTTTATAAGATTTTTCGCTTCTATTCTCTTTGAATGATTTTCTCCGTTACTGCAAGTCGTGCAAGTATCGGTAAATTTGCACGCGCACTGTATAAAATGCAGGTCGTTATAGTCGCGCCACGCCTTTATGTCGTCCTCTCTTATAAGATACATAGGACGTATAAGCTCCATGCCCTCGAAATTCTGAGAGTGAAGTTTGGGCATCATTGTCTGAATCTGCGCGCCGTATATCATGCTCATGAGTATCGTCTCGATAACGTCGTCGTAATGGTGACCGAGCGCGATTTTGTTACATCCCATCTGTCTTGCGTAGTCGTATAAATGTCCGCGTCTCATTCTCGCGCAGAGATAGCACGGCGATTTTTCAACATTATAAACGGAGTCAAAAATATCGGATTCGAATATCTGAATCGGGATATTGAGCTTCTTCGCGTTTTCCTCGATAACCTTTCTGTTAGCAGGGCTGTAACCCGGATCCATTACGAGGAATTTTACCTCGAACGGGAATTTATTATGTCTTTTAAGCTCCTGAAACAGCTTCGCGCACAGCATGGAATCCTTACCGCCCGAAATGCACACGGCTATACGGTCGCCCTCTTTTACAAGGTCGTATTCGTTAAGCGCCGCCGTAAAACGCTTCCATATCGTTTTTCTGAATTTGCGTTTTATGCTGTCCTCGGCTTTACGGCATATTTCGGCGTTGTCGTCTTTCGAAATTCTGTCGATAAGCCACGCGTTATACCCGCCCTTTAACGAGTAAACGTCGTAACCGTCCTCTCGTAATTCCTCGCACAAATCGAGCGTGATTTTACCGTGAGTACAGTATATAACGCTTTTTCTTTTGTCATTTTCGAGTTTGTCTCTGATATCGCAGATATCAACTCTGACACAACCCGGAATCGCGCCGTACTGAACGTCGTGCTCGCTTCTGATATCATAAATCGCCGTATCATCGCCGAGGCTATTAAATTCTTCAATCGTTATTTCAGTATTCATTATATTCCTCTGATATTTAACTTATCTTAATTATAAATTATAATCGGACTTTAGTCAAGAAGAAAGGAGCCGATGCTGTTATCGGCACCATAATATCATGGCAAAATATGTAATTGTGTTTTTTTCGTTATCGGTTTTCATACCTAACTTAACAGCCGTGTCCATGACGTTTATTCCGCACGCTTCTATCGGCATAACGGCTTTTTCGGGATATCTGCACGGCGAAAACGGGTATGTGCATTTAACGCATATATCGCACGCACCCCCGCCGAGCGCGGTTACTTTCAATCCGTCCGACATCATTTTATCCCTTATATTAATAAGCATATCACGGCTTTTTCCGCCGATTTGCAGCGCGAAATCAATATCCTCACTTGAATTTACATGTCCGGCAACAGAAAACAGCACTGCGCCGTCATACCGCTTCAGTTTCTCTTTAATATCGTCAAGACTCCCCGCCCCCGGAGGGCATGTCCAGCACGTTCCGTATTTTGAGCAGAGATTTTCTTCGCACCAACCGCGGGTACGTTCATCGAATATTATGCCGTCAAAATCAAAGAATCTCATGTCGGTTATTTCGTCCGAATTAAAATAATCTTTTATATCCATCAGAAATTGATAACCCCCAAATGCTCGAGCAGTATTTTTATACCTATTAATATAAGTATAACGCCTCCGGCGATTTCGGCCTTTGATTTGAATTTCAGTCCGAATACGCTTCCGATTTTAAGTCCCGCGGCGGAGAGTATGAACGTGGTAAGTCCGATAAACAAAACGGCGGCGGCTATATTAATATCGGGCAGAAGCGCGTACGTAATACCTACGGCAAGCGCGTCTATACTCGTCGCGACCGCAAGCAGAAGCATTGTTTTAAATGCAAACGAAGCGTTTACGTTCTCCTCCTCTTTCGAACATCCCTCTTTTATCATGTTCGCGCCGATAAGTCCGAGCAGAACGAACGCGACCCAGTGGTCAACGCTCGTTATGTATTTTTCAAAAGCCGAGCCGAGCAGATAGCCGAGCGTGGGCATTAACGCCTGAAATCCGCCGAACCACGCGCCGATTATAAAATAGTGCTTTACCTTGGGCTTGCCCGTCGAAAGTCCCTTGCATATCGCGACGGCAAATGCGTCCATTGAAAGAGCGGCCGCTGTAAGAAAAAGCTCCCAGATACTCATAATAAATCCTCCGAAAATAAAAAAAATCAGGCGACGCGCGCCCGATCTGATATCCCCCGGACGCAACGCTTATAACAAAAGAGAGCCTTTGATATACAAAGAGATCCTTTGCAAACGTCGAGTCTCGGCATTTAATTCAAGCCAGACGTAAAACCGTCAGCATGTTGACTTGAAACTTCACAATGAAGCTGTCTACTCCCTCAAACATATGGAATGTTAGTATAACATAACATTTTTACTGTGTCAACATTATGCAATATTTTTGCAACATTTATTAATATTTTTGAAACAAATATGTAATATTGACGCAAAATCGGACTACTCTAAAATATCGTTTTTCAGGATGATGTTTTGATTATTATAAAATGATAATATTTAGACATGATAAACGATTTATATACTTATAATATTGGAAATTTGTGCATATCGCGGAGGATTTAATATGGTTGACGTTAAAAATCAAAGCTGTTACGAATACTGGCTTGACTGTACCGACGAATACGGAGAGTATTACGTCATGCAGCATCTCGGAAAAAAGTATTATAAATCAAAAATGCTCAGCGACATTGACGCACTCGCGGCATATATGAAAATAGAACTTGGATTAAAGCCCGGCGACGTTTACACGGTATTCATGCCGACGACGGTTCAGAGCATATGCGCTTTTTACGCGCTTAACAAGATAGGCGTTATCGTAAACTTTGTACATCCCCTTCTGCCCCCCAACGTATTAAAAGAGACTATGACCGAAGTTCATTCAAAGGGCGTAATGGTTCTCGACCTGCTTATTAAAGACTATGCGGATGTTATAAACGAAATGAATGTTCCGTGTCTTGTCTGTCATTCGTCCGAATACGCGTCGCTTTTAAAGGGATTCGGATGTAAATTAGCAGAGGGCGCTGTCAAAAAGATATTCCCGAAAATAAAGAAACGCGACGAGTATTCGAAAGCCGTCAAGCGTTTTTCAAAAGCGAACGTTAAACCCTCATGTAACTGCGACGACATCGCCGTTTACTTAAACGGAGGCGGAACAACGGGCAAAAGCAAGACGATAAAACTTACGTCCAGGGCGATAAACGAGCTTGTGTGCAGCGTCTCAAAACTCGGCAGGATTCACCGTCCCGGACTCGAAGCTGAACCTATCGTTTTACCGCTGTTCCACTGCTTCGGACTGAGCGTTGCGGTACATATGGCGATGTGCAACGCGGGCAGGCTCATACCGATAATGCGTTTCGACGCTAAAATGTTCAACCGTCTCATGAGACAGAACACTGTCGTCGGATTCGTCGGAATCCCCGTCATGTTCAAAAAGATAATGAATGAAAAGCACTTTGATACAAAACACCTCAAAAATCTGCGCGTTGTTTACTGCGGAGGCGACGACGCGCCCCAGTCGCTTATCGATGAATTCAATTCATATCTTGAAAAATACGACGCCGAAGGCAGACTCTATCAGGGTTACGGACTTACCGAGGTCGGCTCCGTATGCTGTACAAATTCTAATGAAAATCATAAACCGGACACCATAGGACTTCCGCTCGAAAATGTCAATATGCAGATATGGAACGAGGAGCATAACGAAGTTCCGAACGGCGTTATAGGCGAAATCGTAATCTCGGGACCGACGATAATGAGCGGTTACTACACAGAGGACGGAACCGACGGCGCGGGACTTTATACCGATTCGGACGGCGTGAAATGGGTCATGAGCGGCGACCTCGGATTCAAGGATGACGACGGTTACTTCCACTTCTCCGGACGTAAAAAGAGAGTTATAATTATTTCAGGCTATAACGTCTACCCGAGCGATATCGAAAAGAAAACGCAGGAACTCGATTTCGTCAAGGAAGCGTGCTGTGTAAAGGGTTATAAAGATTCCAAACAAATAATCAGAATGTTCGTCTCGTTCTCAAACAACGGAAACGAAGAAGAATATAAGAAACAGATTATCGACATGATAGAGAAGAATTTTTCGAAGTTCTCCGTCCCGCGTGAAATTGTAACGCTCTCATCCCTTCCGCAGACGCCGTTGATGAAAACGGACTTTATGCGCCTTACGCAGGAAAATCCGGATGCACCCGTCTACGACGAGCAAAAGGAAAAAGAAAAAATAAAAACAAAAGACTGCGAGAAAAATATACAGGCCGCGTCATAAAACATAACAAGCAGAGGGCTGTCAAACAATTGACAGCCCTCTGCTTATATTTTGTTTATTCGTTTATCTGTTCTCCAAAGGAACGACAGCAAGAGTTTTACCCAAAGGGGCTAAAACTTTTAAAACAGTATCTATTTGAGGGCTTGTAAGCCCTTTTTCCATTCGTGCGATAACCGGCTGTTTTACTCCGCTTAATTCTTCAAGTTTCTTTTGGCTTAACCCCTTTTCCTGCCTCGCTTTAATCAATTCACCGATAAGCGCAACTCTGAGATTGCTCTCTGCAGTCTCTTCGTCCGTCAATAAATTATCCATAAAATCCAATGCATTTCTGCCGATAGCCTCATTCATATTTTTCGCCTCTTTCTGTTAAATCTGCAAGTTCGCGTTTTGCTTTTTCTATTTCCCTCGCGGGGGTTTTTTGCGTCTGCTTCATAAAACAATGAAGCAGAATATAAGTATCATTTATCCACGCAACAAAAAATATCCTGTCTCTAAGGGGTCTAAGTTCCCAAATTTCACCGTCAATATGTTTTAAATAAGGCTCGCCTGCTCGTGTTCCGTATTCACTCAAAATTTTTATATAATCTCTTATTTTATTAAGTTTTATTCGAGAGTCTTTGTCTTTTCTTCTAGCTAATTCCGTTATGTATTCAGCGACAGGCTCATTGCCGTTTTTGTCTTTATAAAAAAACACCTTATGCAAATTCAGTTTTCCCCCTTTCATTGATATTATACTCAAAAGTTATTAACATGTCAAGTACTTTTAAGTTATTAAGATTACAAAAAAACGAGGCTTCGTTTGAAGCCTCGTACGTTTTTTAGATAATCGGAAGAGATTACTTCTCGAATCCCCAAGTCTTATCGAATCCGCTTACGAAATCCATTACTTTTGCGTATAAATCAGCAACGAATCCCATGATATCAGCGAAAATCTCTGCATAAATGTCAAATTTCATTTTTCGGCACCTCTTTCCGCGTCAAATTAAAAGAAATTGATAAAGCTAAACGAAACAAAAATTATTCTGCTTCGTTAAGTTTACCGGTTACCTTCTCGAACCAATCCTTGATCTGAGCGAACATCTTCATAAGAGTCTCAAACCATTTTGCAAGGTAAGCCATGAGAGCAGCAAAAGTATCTACTGACATTGAAGTCACCTCCCTATCCTCATCTCAAAAGGTGAACACATCACCTTTACGTTCATAATTATAACATAAATAATTCCTATGTCAATTTACAATAAGGGGGATTTTGTCTATATAATATAAAAACTTTACATACAAAACGGCATGTTTTCGTTGTTTAGTATACCTTAAATTACACACATGTCGATTATCGTTAATTTTTTATTCACAGTTTCAACCTGCTGAAAGTCGGAAGATGAATTATATACATAGCTCGGTCATAAAAAAACAGGCATGAAAAAAAAGACGAACCGTAAAAACGATCCGTCCTAGGAATAGTAAATTAAATTACTTCTCGAAGCCCCAGGTCTTATCGAAACCAGCTGCGAACTCCTTAATCTTTGCGTAGAAATCAGCTACGAAAGCTGCGATATCAGCAAAAATCTCTGCGAAAACGTCAAATTTCATTATGTTGGCACCTCTTTCCAAATAATATAAATCAAGCTAACCTAATAAAATTAGCCCTCAAGCTTCTCAGAAGTCTTCTCAAGCCAAGCCTTGATCTGAGCGAACATCTTCATAAGCTTCTCGAACCATACTGAAAGGTACTCCATGAGTTTGCCGAAAGTATCTGCTGACATTTAAATACACCTCGTTTCAAATTATTGGGGAAACCTTATTGTTTCCTTGTGTCTATATAATAGCACAACATTTTCTGCCAATCAAGAGGGTAAAGCGATTGTTAAATAAAGTTTGAAGTTTATAACACAATTATGTAAAGATTCAAAATATTTTTCTAGAACAGAAGAATAAAAACTCTTCGATTTGCTTTATCCAACAGAATGTTTGAGTCGTGTTAACATTTTAGAAACATTTAAACAACAATAAATAATCATTTTGATTAATAATGTACTAAATTAATTGCTTTGTTAATTATTTTTCACCGTTTTCCACAAATAAATTTCACCGCGAAACTTTGAATTAAGTGAAAAAAGCTCTCCGGGTCGGGAGAACTTTTTTCATTGTGCGTTAATAAATGTTGTCGGAGTTTCATCGGACTAAGATATCATACATATTTTACAATTAGATGTCAATAGTTTCGGAACGAACTGCATTTAATCGGCTTGAACTACACCCATAATTGTACAATATTTACAAAATATAATTTTTTGGCATAGAAAACTCCGAATCACAATGACTCGGAGTTTGATTTGTATACTGATTTTATATTAGTATGCGACAGCCCAGTAAACCATGTGCTTAGCCTTTTTACCGCAGCAAACGCATACGTCGGAAAGCTGTTCCTGCTCGAACGGAATACATCTCGAACCTACTCCCGTCTGTTCTTTAACGGAATCCTCGCACGCTTCGTCTCCGCACCACATAGCCTTGATAAATCCGTCGCCGTGCTCTGCTCTCGCCTGTTTAATTTCATCGAGGGTCGTGCATGCGTACGTTCTTCTGTCCATATTCTCCTTAGCTCTGTTGTAAAGAGATGTTCCGATATCGTCAAGGAGCGCGGAGATTTCACTTTCAAGATTGTCAAGAGAAACAAAAATCTTCTCTCTCGTATCTCTGCGGACGAGAACGCACTGATTCTTTTCTATATCCTTAGGACCGATTTCAAGTCTGACGGGTACGCCCTTCATCTCATACTCAGCAAACTTCCAGCCTGCGGAGTTATCCGAAACGTCGGACTTTACTCTGAATGATTTTGCAAGTCTTACTCTTAACTCCTCCGCCTTGTCAAGAACGCCCGGTTTATGAGATGCTATCGGAATTATGATAACCTGCGTGGGCGCAACCTTGGGAGGCAGTACAAGTCCGTTGTTATCGCCGTGCGACATGATGAGCGCACCGATGAGTCTGGTCGTGGTACCCCACGAAGTCTGATGAACATACTGTAACTTATTATCCTTATCCGTAAACGTCATATTGAACGCTCTTGCGAAGCCGTCGCCGAAGTAATGCGAAGTACCCGCCTGAAGCGCCTTACCGTCGTGCATGAGAGCCTCGATGGCGTATGTTGCGACAGCGCCCGCGAATTTATCGCTCTCTGTCTTTCTGCCCTTTATAACAGGCATATTGAGTACATCCTTGCAGAAATCCGCGTAGACGTTTAACATTCTCTCCGTCTCTTCAATCGCTTCCTCGGCGGTTGCATGAACGGTATGTCCCTCCTGCCATAAGAATTCTCTCGAACGCAGGAACGGTCTAGTAGTTTTTTCCCAACGAACAACGTTGCACCACTGGTTATAAAGCTTGGGGAGATCTCTGTATGAATGAATTATATTAGCATAATGCTCGCAGAAAAGAGTCTCGGAAGTAGGTCTGACGCAGAGCTTTTCGGGGAGTTTCTCGGTTCCGCCGACAGTGACCCACGCGCATTCGGGCGCAAATCCCTCTACATGATCCTTTTCTTTCTGCAAAAGGCTCTCGGGGATAAACAGGGGCATGTAAACATTCTCATGTCCCGTTTCCTTAAAACGCTCGTCCATCTGCTTCTGGATAAGCTCCCATATTGCGTAGCCGTAGGGACGTATAATCATACAGCCCTTTACACTTCCGTAGTCGATAAGGTCGGCTTTTTTTACGACGTCGGTATACCATTTCGCGAAGTCGTCCTCCATTGAGGTTATAGCCTCGACCATCTTTTTATTGTCAGCCATTTATGTACACTCCTTTATATTTACACCTTTTAAAACAAGCGAATGTCTCAGGGAATCAACGCCGTCCTTAAACGACGAATAGCAAATTGCGTCCATTCCGCACCTGCGCGCCCCCTCGGCGTTTTCCTCGAGATCGTCTATAAACAGACATTCGTCCGCTTTGAGCGAATATTTTCTAAGCAATGAAAGATATATGCCCCTCTCGGGTTTGAGAATATGAATATCGCACGAAACGACACCGCCTTTTAAAATCGATATCGCGGGAATATATTTTGAATAATCGTAAAAATCATACCCCGCGTTGCTTAAAAGATACGTACCGTATCCGTTCGAATTTAATTCGGAAATAAGCTCGTACATCCCTTGCGCGGCGGGCATATTCGTCCGTCCGAAATTTTCCTCAACATATAATTTTCTAAGCAGTTTAACCGCACTGTCCGAAATCTCGGGGGAAATAATATCTATAACCTCGGCATGAGTTTTAAGCCCCCGGTCGGTATCTCGATAAAGCTCGCTTTTATAGAACTTATCGAGAATCTGTTTTATATCGACCTCGTTGTCCGTATATTTTCTCAGCGTTTTTTCCGGGTCATAGCAAATGAGCACATTGCCCATGTCAAAAACGATATTCTTAATCATCCGCGCCCTCCGTAAAACGAACGGCGTCGCCGACGGTAACAAACTTTTCGAGAGCCTCGTCGGGACATTCCATCGAAAACTCATCCTCTATGCTCATGGCGATATCAATCATATCCATATCGCCCGCGCCGAGTTCTTCAAATGTCGTCTCCTCGGTTACAAAATCGGCATCACAGCCGAAAAGCTCACATATAATATCTCTGATTTTTTCAAAATTCATATCGTATTACAAGCAAAAAAGCGGTACGCGCAGTCCTTTGCATGTGTACCGCATTTTTAAATAATTTAATAATTACTTTCTGCCCTTGAACATATCGAATATATCGATAAGATCGTCGTCGTCCGTTCCGTAGGATTCCTTAACCTCGGGTTCGGGTTTCTTCTCGGGTTCCTTTGCGGTTTCCGCTTTCTCTGCGGGAGCGGAATCCTCGTCGGGAAGTTCAAATACGGGAGCAGAATCCTCTTCTTTCTCGCCGATTTCATTCTTAACGTCGCCGAAACCGGTAGCTACAACGGTAACAACCATTTCGTCGTCAAGACTCTCGTCGAACGCAACGCCGAAGATGATGTTTGCGTCCGGATCCGCCGCGTCCGAAATAATCGAACAGCACGTATCGACAGCCTCGAGAGCGATATCATTGGAGGCGGTAATATTGATAATAATACCCTTTGAACCCTTGATAGTGGTTTCGAGCAGAGGGCTGGAAATAGCCGCGTTTGCAGCGGTCTCCGCCTTGTCCTTTCCGCTGCCTCTGCCCACGCCCATATGCGCGTGACCCGCATCCTTCATGATAGCGGTAACGTCGGCAAAGTCAAGGTTGATAAGTCCGGGAACGGTGATAAGCTCGGCAATACTGCGTACGCCCTGACGAAGAACGTCGTCTGCTACGTTGAATGCGTTAACAAGCGTAATCTTCTCGTCGGAAACAAGTTTTAATCTCTCATTAGGAATAATGATAAGAGAATCGACATGCTTTGCAAGCTCTGCGATACCGTCCTCCGCCTGCGCCATTCTGCGTCTGCCCTCGAAATTAAAGGGCTTGGTAACAATACCTACGGTAAGAATACCCTTATCCTTGGCCATCTGAGCGATAACGGGAGCCGCACCGGTTCCTGTTCCGCCGCCCATACCGGCGGTGATGAATACCATATCGGTTCCGTTGAGAGAGTCGTTTATAACGTCCATGCTCTCCTCAGCCGCCTTCTGTCCTATCTCGGGTCTTGCGCCGGCACCCTTGCCCGCGGTAACCTTTTCACCTATCTGAATCTTTGTATCTGCTTTAGAAAACATGAGAACGTGCTTATCGGTGTTAACGGCGATAAACTCAACGCCCTGAACGCCGGAATCGACCATGCGGTTGATAGCGTTTCCGCCGCCTCCGCCTACGCCTATTACCTTAATCTTAGTAACGTCCTCGTACTCGTTTGAAATTTCAAAAGACATTTAACTTCCTCCAATACGTGTAACTCCACACTCACATTATTTTAATCAACATAACCCAAAATAATTAAATAATTATACATTTAATATAATATCATGATTATTTGTAAATTTCAACATTTATTTTAATAAAATCAAGCGTATAAATGATTTTATTAATTTTCGTCCGTCTGCGCCGTATTCGGTTCGCTTAGCGATTCTCTTGTCTCAAGAAGTTCCGATTTATCGCGATCGGGACGTACAAACGCCTTTGACTGAGAGCTTAAATCAATTATCAGATCCGAGACAAAACTTTTTTGATTTTCAGCCTCTATCGTCTTTGACGCAAGCCGTAATTTGCTCTGCGCGTCCGTCATAGAACCGAGTATGCACGTTATTCTGTTTGAAACAACAAACCTTATATCCGTGTCCGATTCGAGATTTATTTTAGTAACGTCTGTTATCGAATACTCGCCGAACAGACTGCCGAGCTTCATCAGCTTATCGTACTTATCTGCGTCGTCAAATACGCACTGCGCGCCTTTTGCCGCCTGAGTTAATGTAACGCCGGTAACAAGAGCCGCCGATGCGGGAATCGTCGCGGAACTGTCGTCTAAAACCTTTGCGTTATCATTAAATAAAATATATCCCGCAGTCGATGATACCGCGTATTTTGCATACGTATCGGATACTGTTATCTCGAGCGTATCGGGCAGTTTTCTTTTTATTTTTGCCGTGCCTATATACGGCAGTAATGTTTCTATCGACTTCTGAGCGCCCGAAACGTCGGCTATTATAAGATTCTGACCGACGGAAAATCCGGATGCGTTTATTATTTCATCATTTGTATAATAAGAACTTGCCTGTTTATTTGACTGCGCATTTTTAACGGTAATATTGTTTACCTTAAAAAATGCCGCCGATATTACTATTCCCGCAATAAGAGCAATGATAAGAAATACGAAGAAAATAATCAAATTTCTGCGCACAACGGCTCTTTTGCGTTTCTGAGAACTTATTTTTACCTGTTCCGAACGCGACAGCTGTGCGGCAGGCTGGGTGCGCTGTCTGTTATCTTCACTTGACGCTCTCCGATTCATTATCCTCATCCTTTTTTATGTCGGCACCCAGTCCCGAAAGAACCGTGTGTATATTTTCGTATCCTCTGTTTATAAGTTTGATATTGTGTATCGTTGTCTTTCCGTCGGCGGCAAGCCCCGCGACAACAAAAGCCGAACCGCCTCTTAAGTCCGGGGTTATAACGCTCGCTCCCGTCAGTCTGTCGACGCCCTCGACAACCGCCATTCTGCCGTCAACTCTTATCTTAGCGCCGAAACGCAGAAGTTCGCTGACGTGCTTGTATCTTGATTCGAAAACGGTCTCTATCATTACGCCCGTTCCCCGGCACACGGTCATGACCGCCATTATCGGCGCCTGCATATCCGTCGGAAATCCCGGATACGGCATAGTTCTGACCGTTCTTATGCTCTTTAATCTTTCGGGAGCAGTAATCGTAAGAGAATTTACGTCCGTGTCTATCCTGCATCCTGCCTCTTCAAACAGCGGAAGAACAGGCATGAGATGCGCCGGGATTATTCTGTTAAGCGTAACCCTTCCGCGTGTGACTGCGGCCGCAGCCATATACGTTCCGGCCGCTATCCTGTCGGGAATAACCGTGTGTTCGCACGCGTGAAGTTTTTTAACGCCGTCGATAACGACCGTTCCGTATCCCGCGCCGGAAACTTTCGCTCCGCACGAATTGAGAAAATCGGCAAGGTCGCTTATTTCGGGCTCTCTGGCAGCATTGTTTATAACTGTTCTGCCATTTGCCGTGACAGCTGTCAGAATTATATTTTCCGTCGCGCCGACGCTCGGAAACGACAGCGTAATACTGCATCCCTCAAGTTCTTTTAAAACCTTAAAACTGATATTGGCAAACTCCTCGGTTATCTGAACGCCGAACTTCTGTATCGACGACAGATGAAGGTCGATAGGTCTTAACCCAATCTCGCATCCGCCGGGAGACGAAAGCTCCGCCGCTCCCATACGCCCGATAATCGCGCCTAAAAATATTACTGACGAGCGCATCTGGCGCATTAACGAATCCGGGATATCATATTTATCGACCGACGTCGAATCTACTCTCAGAGACGAGCCCTCGCGTTTTACCTTGCAGCCGAGATGTCTTAAAATTCTGACAGTCGCGTCTACATCCGTTATATCGGGACAGTTATGAATAACAGACTCGCCGTTTACAAGCACCGAGGCGGCAAGTATCGGAAGCACGCTGTTCTTGGCTCCCTGAACGTTCAATTCACCCGAAAGACGTTCACCGCCGTTTATTACGTAACAGGACACCTTAATCCCACCTTTCATACTGCATACTATGCCGCGGGATTTGTCCGTGTTATAATTAATAAACTTATGACATATAATTTATTTTTCGTTTGCTAATTTAACTATTATGTCCGCTATCTGTTTCTGCGCGTCGGGTTTTGACATTTTTTTTGCATTCGACGCGATTTCGTCTCTTAATTCTTTGTTATCAAGAAGCTCTGTGACAACTTCGAGGAGTTTTGCGTCCGTAAGGTCTTTCTCCTCAATAATTCTCGCCGCGTTGTTGTTTACGAGAGCCATGGCATTGTGGTACTGGTGATTTTCCGCAACGTTGGGCGAGGGAATAAGTATCGACGCTCTGCCGACAGCCTCTATCTCCGAAAGAGAGCTTGCTCCGCTTCTGCCGATTACGATATCGGCGGCTGACAGGCAAACATCCATGTCGTTGATGTACTCGCTGACTCTTATGTTCTTTTCATTGTCAATATCAACGCCTTTTTCCTTAAGCGTTTCGGGAACCCATGTTCCGTACTGACCGTAGGCATGGATAAAACTGCACTTATTTTTATCGTGAAGCTCGGCTATAAGCGAACACATAGCGTTGTTTATCGTTTTTGCTCCGAGACTTCCGCCGAACGAAAGAATCAAAGGTTTATCGTCAAGCCCGAGCTTTGCTCTTGAAAAATCCCTGTCTGCGGATAAAATTTCACCCCTTACGGGAAGTCCGGTAACAACGGGCTCAACTTTACATTCGAGATACTCTGCGGCTTTGGGCACTGTCAGCATAACTGCGTCCGCCGTTTTTGCAAGAGCCTTATTAGTAACTCCGGGAAACGCGTTCTGCTCGTGAATTGCCGTTTTTATTCCCATTTTCGCAGCCGTCCGTACGACGGGACCGCTTACATATCCGCCGAATCCTACAACAACGTCGGGATTAAAATCCTCTATAAGCTTTTTACAGCTCGAGGTTGACTTCATAAGCTTAACGACAGTGCCTATGTTTCTCTTTATATTCTCCAAACTTAATTTTCTCTGAAATCCGCTTATTTCTATCGTTTTAAAATCGAATCCAGCGGCAGGAACAAGTCTTGATTCCATCTTTTCTTTGGTTCCGATAAAGAGTATTTTCGCGTCGGGATAACGCCGCCTTATCTCCCCTGCGGCTGCAAGAGCGGGGTTAATATGGCCGCCGGTTCCGCCTGCGGCAAACATTATTTTCATTTGAATCCGTCCTTATTCGTTAAGCGATTTTTTATTTCTTGATGATCTCGACACAGACAGAACCATACCCATCTGCACCATAAATATTACAAGCGACGTTCCGCCGTAGCTGAAAAACGGGAGACTGATTCCCGTATTCGGAATCGAGTCCGTCGCAACGGCAACATTCAATATTACCTGAATTCCTAACTGCAAAACGATGCCCATGGCGAGCAGTCCGCCGAAACGGTTTTTTGCCGTGGTTCCTATGACTATGCCTCTCCAAACAAGAAGCGTAAATAGAAGCAGAAGCATCATAGCTCCGAAAAATCCCGTTTCCTCGCAGACTATCGCAAAGATAAAGTCGTTCTGGGGCTCTGAAACGTACATGTATTTCTGAGTCGAACCGCCCAGTCCGGTGCCGAAAAATCCGCCCGAACCTATCGCGTACAGAGATTGATTCGTCTGCCAGCGCGCGCCAGTAGGCTCGTAGTCCTTATCAAGCCATCCTATAATACGGTTGCCCATGTATTTTTGAAGGATTCCGCCCGAACCGCTGTCCCTTGTCGACATTACAAGATAACATACCAATGCGGCGACGCCGAGCACTCCGATTACTCCGATAATGAACCATCGGTCTCTGACTCCTCCCAAAAACATCATAACGCATCCGATAAGGAATATTATGACCGCGCCGGAAAGGTGGTTTTCCATATAAATCAAAACCGCGAACATTCCCGTAAGCAAAATGACCGCTATCGTCGGGAAAGCCGATTCTTTTATAAACCTGCGGTACTTTATGTCGACCATGCGCGCAAAGCGTCCGCGCGACATTTTATTGGAAAACATCTCCCTGTGATAAGCGTCGAATATAACCGCGCTTACGAGTATCAATGTAAACTTGGCTATCTCCGACGGCTGAAACGTCATGAAGCCTAAATTTATCCAGCGTTTGAAACCGGGTTTGTACTCCGGGAGCACCAGTACCAGCAGAAGCAGTCCGACGGTAACGGCAAGTATTATTTTATAAAGCCTGCGCCATGTTTCGAAATTGATTCTCGACACGGCAAGCATTGCGGCAATTCCCAGTACGGCGAAAATAGCCTGCCTTTTGAAAAAGTACATCGGATCGTCGTATTTATAGTATGCATAAGGATAGCTTGCGGAAAACTGCATTATAAGACCGAAGCAGAGAATAGCGAGAACGAATATCAGAAAAAGGATATCCATACTGCCGTAATTGATTAAATTTCCGAACAGCTCGGCAAGGGAAAACTTTTGCCTTTTCTTTACAGCCGCCAAATTAATTCCTCCGATCTTGATAACTGCAATTTATAATATCATACCGGTCTGCCGAAGTATGTAAGCAGAATTCCGATAATGCTTCCTATAATGTTGACAAGCGAAAATACGTAAACGATTTTCTTTTCGCCCCATCCGCATTTTTCGAAATGGTGATGAATGGGGGCCATTTTAAATATACGCTTGCCATGAGTGATTTTGAAATAAGATATCTGAATTACGTCAGAAAGAAATTCGCAGACGTAAACGATTCCGCACAGGAGGATAAGCCACGGAGCGTCGACGCAGTAAGCGACGGCGACGACGAGACCGCCCAAGAACATCGAACCGGTGTCGCCCATCATAACCTTGGCGGGATTCCAGTTCCAGATAAGATAGCCCGCAAGCGAACCGAAAAGCGAGGCGCAGAGAATGCTGACTCCGAAATAATTTCTGATAATCGCAATTACGATTCCCGCCGCCGCAAATGTCGCGGTTACGCTCGCGCACAGTCCGTCTACGCCGTCGGCAAAGTTAACGGCGTTTACGGTACAGTACATTGCCGCAAGTCCTATCGGTATAAACCACAGACCTATATCGACGTTTCCGACAAACGGAATGAACATATATGTCGACTTCGACAGGAAAAGCGCCGTAAGATACGCAATCATAACAACTATCTGCATTATGCTTTTCTGAACTATCGTAAGTCCCAGATTACGTTTTTTTGCGACCTTTATATAATCGTCGGCAAAGCCTATGGCGGCAAAGCCCAATGACATAAGTATGCCCGCGTAGAATTTAACTTTTACGTTGTCCGCGTCAGTCATGTGTCCGTCGGCGACGATATCGCGTTTTAATATCAGATTCGTTCCGATAACCACAGCCAGCGAGAATATAACTCCGATTATAAAGAGTATTCCGCCCATGGTCGGCGTGCCCTGTTTTTTCTTATGCCAGCTCGGACCTATGTCGAGTATCGTCTGTCCGAACTTCAGCTTGTGAAGCCACGGAATTATAACGTACCCCAGCAGAAACGCGATAATAAAACCGAGTACCGCCGCGATAACGAGAAATAAATATTTTGAGCTTTCCATAACGCTCCGCCTTTCACTTCCGACCTTTAAACCGGGCAAATTTCCGCGTTTATCAGCCGATCATTTCATATACTTTTTTTATAACGTTTTCAAGTTTCATGCCGTGGCTTGCCTTGAATGAAACCGCGTCTCCCTCTCTTAGAACCGAAACAAGCCTTTGAGCAAGTTTATCCCCGTCGGCAAAGCTCTCGACGTTTTTCATACCGCGGTCTCTTGCCGACAAAGCAATATCTTTTGCCCTCTCGCCGTAGGTAAAGAGCATATCTATACCCGCCGACGCGCAGTACTCACCGCACATTCTGTGCGCGTTTTCGGAAAACGAACCGAGTTCGAGCATATCGCCGAGAACGGCGATTCGTCTTTTCGCGTCGATTTTTGACAGCGTGTTCAGCGTCGCTTTAACCGAATCGGGACTTGCGTTATAGCAGTCCTCAATAAAAGTAATCCCGTTTTTATTTACAATATTCTGTCTCATGCCCGACGGAACGTAATGTGTAAGAGCCTCGGCGCAGTCATTAAGAGGGATACCGAGTTCTCTGCCGACAGCTATCGCGGCGAGCGCATTATACACGTTATGAATGCCTATCGCGGGCAGTCTGACGCGCACTTTCTCTCCGTAAGCCGAAACGGTAAATTCGGTAAACAGTCCGTCCTCTTTGATATCGTCGGCGCGGACCTTGCAAACGGGATTTGTAACAGAGAAAAATACGACTTTAAATCTCTCGCTCATAACGGTTGAAAGAAGGTCGTTGTCCCCGTTTAAAACAAGCGGAGAACCTTTCTCCATTCCCTCTATTATTTCCAACTTCGCCCTGAGTATGTTCTCTCTTGAACCGAGATTCTCAATATGTGACACGCCGACATTTGTTATGACGCCTATCGTCGGTCTCGACGCGCGCGTAAGGCGCGATATCTCGCCTAAATGATTCATTCCCATTTCGATAACGGCGCACTGCGTGCTTTCATCCATTGACAGCAGAGTCAACGGCATGCCGATATCGTTATTTAAGTTACCCTGCGTTTTAAGCGTGTTGTATTTCGCGCCCGCGACGAGAGCTATCATATCCTTTGTCGTAGTCTTGCCTACGCTTCCCGTCAGTCCGATAACCGGAATGTCAAACGTCGAACGGTAATATGCGCCCAGGTCAAGCAGAGCTTTTTTCGTATCGTCAACGTAAATAACGGGAATATCCGCGTTCGTTTCCTTTCTGCACATTACCGCGGACGCGCCCGATTTTACGGCTGAATCTATAAACGCGTGACCGTCGAAATTATCACCCTCGAGGACTATGAACAGTCCGCCGTTTACGGGTTTTCTCGAATCTGTAAACACGGCGCTGACATTTGCCTCTCCTACGGCTCTGCCGTTGACTGCCGCCGCGATTGTCGATGTATTTAAAGTTTTCACAGTATCACGACCCGATTGTAATTATTTTATTTTGCCCGAAAGAATGTCTCTTACGATTTCTCTTTCGTCATAATGGATTTTTCCGGTTGAAAGTATCTGATAAGTTTCGTGTCCCTTGCCGGCAAGCAGTACGATATCGTCCTTCTTAGCCTGAGACAATGCGTGAGCAATAGCCTTTGTCCTGTCAGGCTCGACGTATTTTGCAACCTTGATTCCCTTAACGCCGACGAGTATTTCGTCGATAATGCTTACGGGGTCCTCGCTTCTCGGATTGTCAGAGGTTACAACGATATAATCGGACAGCTTTGCGGCAATCGTACCCATTATCGGGCGTTTCGTTCTGTCTCTGTCTCCGCCGCAGCCGAATACGGTTATTATTCTGCCCTTTGCGGTTCGTCTTAACGACGTGAGAATGTTTTCGAGTCCGTCTGGCGAATGGGCGTAGTCAATTATTACGGTGTAATCCGTACCGGTCGGTACGACCTCGATTCTGCCCTTGACTCCGTGACACTTGCTCAGAGCCTCGCATACTGCGCCGAAATCAAATCCGAGCTGTGCAACGCAGACCGCCGCCGCCATTGAATTATATACTGAGAACTCGCCGGGAATCGGGAGTTTTACATGTTCTATAGCGCCCATGGTTACAAGCTCGTATTCGATAGAGTCGTTATTCATTCTGATATATTTTGCGGTGTAGTCCGCCGCATCCTGTTTTTCCGAATATGTTACAACTCTGCCCTTTACGCCCATAACCATTCTGCCTGCGTGCGGATCGTCTAAGTTGACAATGCACGTATCTGCGTTTTTAAATAATTTTGACTTAGCCTCGGCGTAGTTTTCGAACGTTCCGTGATAATCGAGATGATCTCTCGTAAGATTCGTAAACACCGCGCACGTGAATTTGCATCCGTCTACCCTGCCCTGGTCGAGAGCCTGCGACGAAACCTCCATAATGCAGTATTCGCACTTTGCCTCAACCATCTTTGCAAACAGCTCCTGAAGTTCGAAGCACTCGGGAGTCGTCAGCGACGACGGATATTCCTCGTCTCCTATCATATTTTTTACGGTTCCTATAAGTCCGGATTTCTTACCGAGAGAATCGAGTATCTGTTTTATAAGAAATGTAGTTGTTGTTTTGCCGTTGGTTCCGGTAAGACCGATAAGTTTAAGCTTCTTTGCGGGGTTGCCGAAGAAGTTTGCGCACATTATAGAAAATGCGCTTCTCGTATCGTTTACTATTATCTGATTTTTAACGCCCACGTCATGTTTGCAGACAACGGCGACGGCGCCCTTTTCCGTCATTTCTTTTGCGGCGGTATGACCGTCGAAGTTCTTGCCCTCGATGCAGATGAATACCGCGCCCTCTCTTATTTTTCTTGAATCCGCGGTGAGATATACCGCCTCGGCGTCCTCATATTCGTTCTTTACCTTCACGCCTTTCATAAGCTGAGAAAGCAGCATAGTTTTGACCTCCTTTATGTGTTCGCCATATCTTTCACTGTATAATAATATGATAATATTTTATAATTATCAGTCCGACACATCCACGTTCGTCTTGAAGTAAACCGTTATTACCTCGCCCATTTCCGCCTGAGTATTCTTTTCAATACTCTGTTTATACGCGTAAACCGCCGAAGAATTGTTACTTCCCGAAATTCTGATATTCAGTCCGCTGTTCGTTGCCGCATAATTCGCCTGAGATACCGTCATGCCAGTAAAGTCGGGAACGGTAACGGTTCTGTGCGGTTCGGACGAATCCGTATACACAACGATAACTCCGTCGGAGGGAATAGACCTTCCGCTCTCGGGATACTGCGAAACAACCGTATTGCCGTCTCCTACTACGGTAACGGTAATGCTGCCCGAATTCTGAGAGGATTTAGCTTCGCTTACGCTCAGACCGACAAGATTGGGCGCGGTCTTTGCGAGACTTTCAAGTTCCTCATCCGAATAAACCGGGTCAACGCCGAGTGACGGCAGAATCTGTTCAAAAACTCTGCACGCTACGGGAGCGGCGATTGCTCCGCCTCCGTGGTCGCCGACAGGCTCGTCAACGATTATCAGAACGGCAACTTCGGGATCATCGGCAGGCGCGAAACCGCAGAACGACGCGATATAAACCTCCTCGCCGTTTTCGGCGTTGAGCTTTTCGAGTTTTTCCGAGGTACCCGTTTTACCCGCTACGTGATAGCCGGGGACATAAGCGTTTTTACCGGTACCGGACGATACAACCTGCTCCATTGCGGAACGTATTATCTTTGCGGTGTCCTCGCTTATAACCTGACGTTTTACGACGGGCTGGGTTTTTGAAACGGTGTTACCCTGCTGGTCAACGGTTTTGTCGACTATATACGGAGTCATAAGTTTTCCGCCGTTGGCTACCGCGGATATGGCGGTAATCATCTGAATCGGCGTTACCTTAAACGACTGACCGAACGAATATGACGCAAGATCCGACTTCGTAAAATCGCTCTCGCTTTTATAAAGTATACCCGCGGCGGGACTGCTCTCGGCGGGAAGGTCCACTCCCGTAGCCTCGGTCAGTCCGAACGCGTCGAAATATTTGTAATAAGTCTCCTGTCCGAGCGCGCTTGCAAGCGTAACGGCAAACGGGTTGCACGAATTTTTAAGAAGGTCGACAAACGTTTCGCTTCCGTGACCGCCGTGCTTCCAGCAGTTTATATGTCTAGTCGCATAGTCAATCGAGCCCGAGCAGTAGTACGACGTATTAAGATCTGCCACGCCTTCTTCGATTGCGGCCGACGCCGTTATGACTTTAAATACGGAACCGGGTTCGTACGTATCGCTTACGGCTCTGTTTCTCCACTGCGAATAATTTGCGGTAAGTTCCGCCTCGCTCTTTTCTTTTTCGTCGGTAATTTCGTTGATTTTATCAACAAGCCTCTGATCCGTTATCGTGTACGGGTCATTCAAATCATAATCTGGAAGCGACGCCATGCCGAGTATCGCGCCCGTGTCAACGTCCATTACGATTCCGTATGCGTACGACGCATTTGTGTCCTCGAGAGCCTGAGTAAGAGAACTTTCAAGCGAATGCTGAACGAACGAATCGAGTGTGAGCACAAGGTCAAGTCCGTTCTGCGCGTCGTACGTAGTCTCGTATTTATTCGGAAGCTCGGACATCATGCCGTCCCTCGTCGTGATTCGTCTGCCGGCAACGCCCGACAGCTCGTCATCGTAATAAGCCTCGAGCCCGTACCTGCCCTTGCCGTCCGTATCGGTAAATCCGATAACAGATGAAGCTAGCGTACCGTAGGGATAATATCTCTTAGTATCGGGGTCGATACAGATTATGTTTCCGAGTTCGTTTTTCGAAATAAATTCCGTCAGTTCGTCCTTGGTTTCTTTTTCAATCTTGCTTTTAAGAAGCTGATAGGAATAGTTAAGCTCTGTATATCCGCGGAGCTTTTCTTTATCTATATCGAGAATTTTTGAAACATTTTCAATTATGAGTTCGCGCGTTTCCTCTCTTGTTTTTTCATTTGAAATATTGTTAATTTTCGACGGATTCATATACGCAAGCCATACGGACGCGCTCTTTGCGAGTATATTCATGTCCGAATCGTATATTGTTCCTCTCGCGGCGCTTAACTGCGTATCGCTTAACTGCTGGCTTTCCGCCTTCGCTTTATAATCGTCGCCCTTGAAAACCTGAATATATCCGACTCTTAATAAAAGCGAAACAGAGAGAATACTAACAATTATGAGAGCAAAATATCCTCTTTTTTTTCGTGTATCTATCTTTTTCACTGTAATTTTGCTCCTTTCGTCGCTGCCTGCCGTATTGCCATAAAAAGGGCGAAACAAAATTTCGCCCTTTATAATCATGTCTATTGGACGGGGATAGAAAATATGCCCCGTTATTTATATTCTTTATTTCCCGAAAAAACGACCTGATCGCCGTCGCATACATTAAAATATGTAATCTTATAATTCTCGAGTTTTACCATTCCGAGAACGTTAACCGCATAATCCTCAACCTTGTCAAGCGATATCATAGAGTCAAGCTGAGTCTGAAGTCTTACCTGTTCGCTTTTCGCCTCGGAAATGCGGGTATCAACCGTCGTTATCTCCCTGCCGATATTGTCTATGGTAACACGGCAGTAAATAAGAGAGCTTATCATTGAGAATAAGACAAGAGCAAGCGCAATCGTCTTTAACGCCTTTACCGCACTTATGCGCGTCTGCGCTACGGCAGACTTCGAGGGCTTGTTTTTCTTCATTATCGATATTAATTCGGCAAAAAACGACTGCTGAGAAGGCGCGGGCGCCGGCTGTTTTCTTCTCGGCTGAGGATTTACCCTATCGGGAGTTCTCTTACGCTGAGGCTGTCTCGGCTGCGGATTGTATTCAGGTGCCGACGTACCGTAATCACGCGGCTCGAATAATGAAAAATCATATGCCTCATTCCCGTAATAAGCCAATTTTATAACTCCCTCTCCGCCGATAAACGGCTGTATATAAACATCCAAAATCAAAAAATCAAAGTTTTACGACCGCCCTGAGCCGTGCACTCCGGCTTCTGGGGTTAGATTCAACTTCCTCGGGCGGCGGGGAAATCGATTTAAACGGCAGTCTGCCCCGCGGGGTTCGTCCGCAGACGCAAACCGGAAAATCCTTGGGACATATACAGCCCCTGCAAAATTCATTAAAAGTATTCTTTACGATTCTGTCCTCAAGCGAATGAAACGTTATGACCGCCAGCACTCCGCCGGACGAAAGAATGTCGAACATATCATTGAGCGAACCCTCGAGCATGTCAAGCTCACGGTTTACGTATATTCTTATCGCCTGAAACGTTCTGCGTGCGGGGTGCCCGTCGCGTTTTGCCTTTGCGGGCATCGAGGCAGATATAACATCGCACAGTTCGAATGTAGTCTCTATAGGTTTCTTTTCTCTTGTTCTTACAATATTTTTAGCAATCGACGAGGCAAAACGCTCCTCGCCGTAGTCGTTTATAATCTTAGCAAGTTCCGGGTACGAAAGCGTATTGACCGCGTCGTATGCCGAAAATCCGCTTTTGCTCATACGCATATCGAGCGGGGCGTCCTTATGAAACGAAAAACCGCGCTCCGCCGAGTCTAGCTGATATGAGCTGACTCCGAGGTCGGCAAGTATTCCGTCAACACAAGTTAATCCGTTTGACTCTATAACGTTTTTAACATTATCGAAAACATCGTTTACCACCGTCACGTTTTCGTTATCAGTGAAACGGGAGCGGAGGACTGCCACGGCGTCGGGGTCTCGGTCGAGAGCTATTAAACGGCCTGTACCGTCCAGTTTCTCAACGATCTTGGAGGAATGACCTCCGCCGCCGGCAGTCGCGTCAAGATATATCCCATTCTTTCTCACGGACAGTGCGTCTATGGCTTCGTTCAGAAGAACCGACTTATGATTGAATTCCACAAAGCACACCGCCTTTCACCGTCATCAGAATTCTATTCCGCTGCTGAGAAGCTCGTCATCAGATTCTCCCATATAAGAATCCCACTCATCCTGATCCCAAAGCTCGACTCTGTTATCGGCTCCGAGAACCGCGACGTCTTTTTTCAGATGAGCGTGCTCAACAAAATCAGGGCTGAGCGTTATACGTCCCTGTTTATCGGTTTCGACCGTCTGCATCTTTGCATAGAGCATACGCTGTTTGCGTCTGTCCTCCGGAGTGCGTGCGCCTCTCAGCTGCGAGAGAATATCGTTCCACTCGTCGTGAGTGTAAATCGAAACGCATCCGTCGGGAGATTTAAACACAACGAAACTGTCGCCCAAAATCGTTCGGAACTTGGCGGGGATAAATATTCTGTTCTTTGCGTCGATATTATGCTTATATGTTCCGCAAAAATGCTGGTTTTCCACCTTTATCCCCCTCCCGAGTGAAATTTGAGTGTAATTTCGCACCCTATATAGGCTATTATAAAGACAATCAGAAAAAAATGCAAGTGTTTTTTTAATATTTAAGACTATTTAAGAAAAAATTTTTTCATACACTGATTATTCCGATGTCGGTTTTCATTATTTAAAATGAAAAAATAAAAAATCGCCGTATTTCCGACGGCGAAGATGCATATATTTAAGAATTCAGGCATAAAAATTTGAACATTCATACATAAAAAAAGAGAGCCGAAAACGACTCTCTCTTCTCGTTGAATTTTACGATTCGGGCAATCAGTCGATTTCGACCTGAACCTTCATGTCTTTTCTGTTAGCGGTAGCGCGCATAACCGTTCTGATAGCCTTCGCGATTCTGCCCTGCTTGCCGATAATTCTTCCCATATCATCGGGTGCGACATGAAGATGGAAAACTACGATACCATCCTCGTTAACTTCGTCAACCGTAACGCTGACTGCGGACGGATCCTCTACAAGACCCTGTGCGATTGAAACTAATAAATCCTGCATTTTATTTCCTCCTAAACTAACCGTTATATTTAAAGATTTACTTAAAAAAACGGATTATTCAACGATACCCTGTTTTTTAAGAATGCTCTTAACCGTATCGGTGGGCTGAGCGCCGTTCTTAATCCAGGTCTTAGCCTTCTCTGCGTCGATTTTTACATCAATGGGATCCTTGGTGGGGTTGTAATAACCGATTTCCTCGATGAATCTGCCGTCTCTGGGATATCTCGAATCGGCTACGACTATACGATAGAAAGGAGCCTTCTTTGCGCCCATACGGCGAAGACGAATTTTAACTGCCATTTGTAATTACCTCCAAATAATTAACACAATAAAATAAACTGTATGTAAACACCCTTGTGTCTATACCATAATAATAAATTAACAAATATGATTTTACTTGTCGGGGAATTTCATTCCGCCCAGACCGTTCATACCCGCCATACGGCTCAGGTTACGCATTTTTTTCTTAGAGCCCTTACCGCTGAACTGCTTGAACATTTTCTGCATCTGACGGTACTGGTTAAGAAGCCTGTTTACGTCCTCGACCTGCATTCCGCATCCCGCGGCGATTCTGCGCTTGCGCGAGGGATTTATAATGTCGGGATTCGTACGCTCTTTTTCGGTCATGGAATAGATTATCGAAGCTGTTTTATCAAGCATTCTGTCGTCTATATCCGCGTCTTTGATTTTATTTCCGACTCCGGGAAGCATGGAGAGCATGTCTTTCATGGAACCCATTTTCTTAACTTCCTGAAGCTGAATAAGCAAATCGTTAAGGTCGAATTTATTCTTTCTTAATTTTTCCTCAAGCTGAGCAGCTTTTTTCTCGTCGAGAGCCGCCTCCGCCTTATCTATAAGAGAGAGAACGTCGCCCATTCCGAGAATTCTCGAAGCCATACGGTCGGGATGGAACTCGTCGAGATCGTCGAGTTTTTCGCCCACGCCGACGAACTTAATCGGCTTGCCCGTTATCGCTCTCGCGGAGAGAGCCGCACCGCCTCTGGTATCGCCGTCGAGCTTTGTAAGAACGAGACCGTCGATTCCGAGCGCTTCGTTAAACGAAGAAGCTACGTTTACAGCGTCCTGTCCGGTCATTGCATCGACAACGAGAAGAATCTCGTGAGGCTTGACCTCGGCTTTGATATTTTTAAGCTCCTGCATGAGCTGTTCGTCTATGTGAAGACGTCCGGCGGTATCGAGGAATACGTAATCGTAACCCTGATCCTTTGCGTATTTTACGGCTTCCTTTGCGATAATAACGGGATCCTCGGTTCCGCGTTCAAATACGGGAACGCCGACCTGTTCGCCGACAACCTGTAACTGCTTGATGGCGGCGGGTCTGTAAATATCGCACGCGACCAGCAAAGGTCTGTGTCCCTGCGCCTTGAGCCGTTTTGCAATCTTCGCGCAGTGTGTAGTTTTACCGGAACCTTGAAGTCCGCACATCATGACTACCGTCGGGGGATGAGCCGCCGTCGTAAGTCTCGACTGCGTACCGCCCATCAAAGCGGTGAGTTCCTGATTGACAATTTTTATAACCATCTGCGCGGGAGTAAGACTTTCGGTTACCTTAGCGCCTATTGCCTTCTCCGTTACCGAAGCTGTAAAATCCTTTGCGACTTTATAGCTGACGTCAGCCTCGAGCAATGCAAGACGAACCTCTCGCATAGCCTCCTTAACGTCGGCTTCTGTAAGACTGCCCTTGCTTCTCAGCTTTTTAAAGGCGGCCTCTAATTTGTCGGAAAGACCTTCAAATGCCATTACTGATACCTCTTACTGTTCATTGAGCGCGGCGGCGACGGACTGAATTTTGACCGAAAGGTCGTTTATCTCCATCGACAATCCGCATTTAAGGTTTTGCCTGTTTATTTCCGCGGCCGCTTCGGAAATCTCCTCGAGTCCCGAACGGAGATCCCTGAATTTTTTAACGAACGCGAGTTTTTCCTCCATTTCCTCGAGCTGTGCCTCGGCGCGTTTTATAGAATCGCGCACGCCCTGGCGTGTAATGCCTACGTTATCGGCAATCTCGGAAAGTGAAAGGTCGTCGTTATAATAATAATCGAGAAATTCTCTCTGTTTTACGGTGAGCATGTCGCCGTATACGTCAAGAAGCATGATGATATCCAGATTCTTAGCCACCGCAGAAATCCTCCCTCGGATTCCGGCACGAAACGCGCCGGATTTTGAATTACATCTGTAAAGAATAATTGCTTTACAGGCGGTATTATACAACAAAATAATACCTTTGTCAAGAATTTTTTTATCAGCCGGAGCAATTATTTGGTCTCGGCAATGGTTACGCCGTTTTCGCCCTCGCCGAACGTTCCAAGACGGTACGATTTTATCTGCGGATGATGTTTCAAATGCTGTTGAACCGCAGAACGCAGAACGCCTGTTCCCTTGCCGTGTATAACGGTAAACTCCTTAAGCCCAGCCATGACCATACTGTCTATAAACGAGTCAAGAGTCATTATCGCTTCCTCGCTCGTCATGCCTCTTAAGTCGCACCGTGTGCTTACGTCCGCGTTTACACGGCTCTCGCCGACGCGCTTAACGTCGCTCTTTGTTTTCTGCTTAGGTTTTTCAACCAGACGTAACCTGTCGGCCTTTACACGCAGTTTCATAATGCCCGACTGAACTTCCATCTCGCCGTTTTTATCCGCAAGCGAGAGAACCGTCGCCTCGCTGTTCATACCGGCGAGCTTTACCGTGTCGCCGACCTTAATCGGTCTCGACGGAACATAGCCGTCGTCCGCGCTCTCGGTAACGGGATTCACCGCGGCGTCCACGCCGGACATGCTTTTCTTGATCTGAGATTTTGCCTTCTGTACGAACTCGGCGTTTCGTCCTCCGTTTTTAAGCTCCTTTTTAAGCTTATCGACTTCGAACATAAGAGAATTCGCCTCGCGCCTTGCATTCTCGACAAGTCTCATTGCGTCCGAACGAGCCTTGTCGAATTCCTTACGGCGCATTTCCTCGATGTCCTCGAGTCTCGTCTCGGCTTTTTTCTTTAACTCTTCGTTCTGCCGTCTTAATTCCTCCGCCTCGGCTTTTGCCTTTTCCATTTCGGCTCTGCGCGATTCGAGAGAATCAATAACGTCCTCAAAACGTATATTCTCGCCCGAGACCATTTCCTTTGCCTTCTCTATTACCGACGGGCTGATTCCGAGTTTTTCGCTTATTGCAAACGCATTAGAACGTCCGGGAACGCCTATCAGGAGTCTGTATGTCGGGCGGAGCGTCGCAACGTCAAATTCACAGCTTCCGTTTTCCACTCTGTCGGTCTGAAGGGCGTACGCCTTTAACTCTGCATAATGCGTCGTGGCTGCAATCTTCGCGCCTTTCGCTCTTAAATCCTCGAGTATCGATATTGCAAGAGCCGCGCCCTCTACGGGGTCGGTACCGGCTCCCAATTCATCTATGAGAATAAGGCTCGACGAATCCGCGTGCTTGGAGATGTCGACAATGTTTACCATGTGCGACGAGAATGTAGACAGCGACTGTTCTATGCTCTGTTCATCGCCTATATCGGCAAATACATTTTTAAAAACGCATATCCTGCTGTTGTCCGCCGCGGGAATCATCAGTCCGCACATCGCCATCAGCGTTATAAGTCCCAGCGTTTTTATCGATACGGTTTTACCGCCGGTATTCGGTCCCGTTATAACGAGCGAATCAAAATCCCTGCCGAGTCTTATATCCACGGGCACAACTTTGTTTTTATCAAGAAGCGGATGCCTTGCGCGCTTTATATCTATTATTCCGTTATTATTAAGTACGGGAACCGACGCTTTCATTTTATAGGCAAGCTGTGCTTTTGCAAATATAAGATTGAGCTCGCACGCGATTTCATAGCTGTACTTTATCTCGTTTTCGTATTCGCCCGCCTGGGCCGAGAGTTCCGCGAGAATACGCTCGATTTCGTCCTGCTCCTTGCCCTGCAAAACGCGTATCTCGTTGTTTGCCTCAACCACGCTCATGGGCTCTATGAATACTGTCGCTCCGCTCGCCGACGTGTCGTGGACGAGTCCGGGAATCTCATTTCTGTATTCGTTCTTGACAGGAACTACGAATCTGCCGTTTCTCTGCGTAACTATCGCGTCCTGCAAATATTTCTGATACGCCGACGAACGCGTTATGGAGTCGAGTTTTTCTCTTACGGACGACGACTGTCTGCGAATCTTACGTCTTATCTCCGCAAGCGCGGGCGACGCATTATCGGACAGCTCGTCCTCGTTAAGTACGGCGGTATTGATTTTATCCTCGAAATACTTGTTCGGTCTCAATGCCGAAAACTTCGTATCAATACCCGTATCAACGCCCGACTGTCTGTGTCTCCATTCGTAAAGAGAACGTATAACTCTCAAATCCTCGCATATCGTCATAAGTTCTCTGATTGATAAAACTCCTCCCGCGGCGGCTCTCGCCAGAGAATTATTCACGTTTTTAAGACTGCCGAACGACGGTCCGCCGAATTTGGCGAGCAGAATATATGCCGACTCCGTCTCGCCGAGAAGTTTCTGCGCGTCTCTTATATCCGTCTGCGGTTCCATACGTACTGCTTCATATTTTGCGTCCTCGCATGAACAGAACCCCGAGAGCTCTTCAAGAATTTTGTCAAGCTCCAATGCTTTATAATGTCTGTTATTTTCCGTTGTCATTTTTTTATTCCTCATAAATAACGAAACGGTTATTTCAGCAAATCTCGCATCCTCCTACGGGTCTTACGTTAAGTACGTAACATGTTGATTCGCCGAAAACCTTTTCGATTTCCGTTTTATAAACGCTGAGCATGTCCGAGGGAACGAAGGCCTGAATCGTACCTGCGAATCCGCCTCCGTGAACTCTCCACGCTCCTTTTCCTTTCAATATGTATTCGCTCATTGCAAGCGCAAGAGAAACCGGCTGGTTTAAAGGCGCTTTTGCGGAAAATACGTTCTGATTATACATATATGATGAATTTCCGCTCTCTATTACGAGCTTTTTAAACATCTCGAAATCGCCGTCGGAAAGAGCCTTCGTCTGCTTATCGACTCTGTTATTTTCGCCGAAGAAATGAAGGCCTCTGAGTACCGCTCTCTCGCTTACCTTTTCCCTTACGATATTTATATTCTCAAAAAATTCGTTCTCGTCAACGTCTCTGAGCGCCGTTTTGCCGAAGCACTCCGCCGCGGACTCCATCTCGCTTCTGATAGCGCCGTACTCGTCGGTAAGGTCGGCGTGGCTGGCTCTCGTGTCGACAATGCAGAGATTGTGTCCGCAGGAAGCGAAATCAAAATCTATCGGAGTTATAACGGGATTCGACGGGTCTTTAAAGTCGATATTTACAAATCCGCCGACCGAGCACGCCATTTGATCCATAAGACCGCAGGGTTTTCCGAAAAATTCGTTTTCCGCATACTGCGCTATCTGAGCTACTTCAACGGCGGAAACCTTGCCGTCATTGTAAAGATAATTAAGGCACGTGCCGATAAGAACCTCAAACGCGGCGGAAGATGACAGTCCGCTTCCCGAGAGAACCTGAGTCATTGTGGCGGCGTTGAATCCGCCGATTTTATATCCCCTGTTTACGAATCCTCTGCAAACGCCTCTGATAAGCGCCGCAGACGAACCCGTTTCATTCTCGGCGGGTTCGAGAACCGAAATATCAATAATATCCGACTTCGTATACTCCGCGGATTTAACCCTTACGATATTATCATCGTTTTTTGCGGCGGCTGCGACGGCGTCGAGATTGACGGCAGCGGCTATAACCTTACCGCGGTTATGGTCGGTATGGTTACCGCATACCTCGCTTCTGCCGGGGGCTGAAAAGAATCTGATATCTCCGTCCTCACCGTAAAGCGAAACATACAGCGAGAGAATTTTTTTATATCTCTCCTTCTGCTCTTTTACCTTTTCGTCGGTAAAATATATTTTCTTCATAAACGAATCGTACCGGGACGACTCGAGTTTCTGTAAAGTATCGTTATAAGACATAAATATATACTCCTTGCGTTTTATTTTCTTACTTTTTTAATAACGTCAAACACTCCGCCGAGCACGAGCAAAGCTATGCCCGAAACGAAGAGAAGAACTATAATGGGGATAATGAATCCCAAAGAAAACGGATTTCTCGCGTTGCGTCCCATTACGCTGAACGAGAGCATCTGCGGGAGATATCCGATTATGGAAACTATCAAAAACTTCCAATAGTCATAATCGAGCGACCCGTAAAGCTGACTTGCCGCGTTTATCGGAATAATAGGGACAAGGCGCATCAGAAAAAGAATCAAAGTCTGTTCCCCGCCTTTTGTTTCGACAAGCTCCGTTGCCACTCTGCTCGTTCTGATAAGACGTTTCAGATTGCCTCCGCCGAGATGCACGCCCGCCTCGTATTTTATCGTCATAATAAGAATCATGCCCAGGCAGTTTATAAGCATTGCAACGGGCAGTTCGAACACCATCGCGCTGGCGACAAACAGTATCGAAAACGGATACAAAGGCACTGCGCATTTAACGAAAAACAGCATAAACAGAACAAGCACGACGACGCCTTTACTCTCTATAGCGGCGATTTTAAGCTCAAGGTCGGCAAGCCATACGAGATATTCGTTATACTTTTCAGCAAGCGTGTCAATCGGCGCGAATATGCACCATACGGTAAGAATTACCGCTCCTATAAGAAACGATATTCCCGTAATGTAGAACACTTTACGGAATACTCTCATTTTATCCAAACCCGATATCCCCGCCTTTCAGAAAATTATCCAATCTATTTTATCAAAAAAATCAGAAAACATCAAGTATTATTATTGCAATTATAAAATTAATACTGGCATAAAAAATTTATCTATGCTACAATGTAAAAAACATTACGGGAGTGAAATATTTATGAAAATAGTTATTCTTGACGCTTTTGCGCAGAATCCCGGAGATTTAAGCTGGGATTTTCTCAATAAATACGGCGAGACGGAAATATACGACAGAACACCGTCGGAACTCATTTACGAACGCAGCAAGGACGCGGACATACTCGTTACGAATAAAACTCCGCTGACAGGCGAAATGATAGATTCCCTGCCGAAACTTAAATTCGTCTGCACGCTCGCCACGGGCTACAACGTCGTCGACGCGGATAAATTAAAGGAACGCTCGATTCCTCTTTCGAATATCCCCGCATACTCAACGCACGCAGTCGCACAGCTCGTTTTCTCTTTTATGCTCGAACACTGTACGCACGTTTCTCTTCACAGCGAATCGGTAAGGCGCGGAGACTGGAGCAAAAACCCCGACTTTACATATCATCTCACGCCCCTTTACGAACTCGACGGCAAGACGATAGGAATTATCGGCTTCGGCAGAATCGGAAAGGATGTAGCGAAGAAAGCGCACGCGTTCGGCATGAGAACGCTCGTTTACGCTCCGAGAATTCACCCCGGCGCAGAGGATTATATCGAATATACGGATCTTGACACGCTTCTTGCTTCATCCGATTTCGTAACGCTTCACTGTCCGCTGACGGCGGAAACAACGAACCTTGTCAATAAAGAATTCTTAGCCAAAATGAAGAAGAACGCTTTTCTCATAAACACGTCGAGAGGTCCCGTCGTAAACTCGAAAGACCTTGCCGGCGCGCTTAATAATTCTGTCATAGCCGGCGCGGGACTGGACGTTATGACAAAGGAACCGCCCGAGGAAAACGACCCGCTTCTTACAGCAAAAAACTGCATTATCACCCCGCACATAGCATGGGCGGCGCTTGAGACAAGACAGAGGCTCATGAATATTTTCGAGGAGAATATAAAAGCGTTCTGCTCCGGTCACCCCATAAACGTTGTCAATTTATAATCTTATGCCGAGTCCCATGTATACGGGACTCATCCTGTCAAACAGAAAATCCGTGTCGTACACGGCAATCTCAGCCTCCGGGTCAACTTCGGGGGCTATTTTAATTACCGAAGTCTTTTTATTATCCGAATAACAGTACAGCACCGTCCCCGAGTAAAGGGATGCAAAAGCGTACACATCCGAATCTGTTTTCACCGCCGGTGAGCCGTCGGATGAAACGGACAGGTATACGCCGTCTTTATTTTCGGAAAGCTTTACGAATATATTCTCGGCTCCGCACTCGACGCACGAACGAATCAGCGATATTACGGAGTAATACGCGTATTCAAAATTGCACGTAACAAACATATTTTCATTCGTACATTCGAATGTTACCGTTATCCCCCGCATTTTGATAACGTCCGCCGCCGCGCTTATAAGCTCGTCCGTAAAATACGCAAGGTTACCGTACCTGTCGCGCTCATGTCCCGCGCGGGACATCGACATGAATTTAAGACGCGTATATTTTAAACAAAGACTGACGTATTCGTCCTCGCTTAAATCTTCATCGGCATTAAAAACAACGTGCAATGCTTCTCTTATATAAGGCTCATTTCTTGAATTCACCGTCATACCGCCGACCTTTTTAGACAGATTTTTTAAACCGGGTTGAGATTTCATCATTTCAGTCCTTTAAAATACATATTCATACGTTTGTGTCGGTAGTAGTTTTTGTAGGAGTTTACCAAATATTTTTATTGCGGGTTAAATTTTTAACAAACCACTTGCATATTTTTTCATTTCGAGATAAAATATAAACGCAAAAAAAGCGAACAGCTTTAAAAAATGGAGGAATTTTAATATGTCAGTTAAAGTTGCTATTAACGGATTCGGCAGAATCGGACGTCTTGCATTCAGACAGATGTTCGGCGCAGAGGGATACGACGTTGTTGCTATCAACGACCTTACCAAACCCTCAATGCTTGCTCATCTTCTCAAGTACGATACCGCTCAGGGCGGTTACTGCGGAAAAATCGGCGAGAACAAGCACACCGTTACCGCTGACGACGAAGCAAACACCATCACAGTAGACGGAAAGACCCTTACTATATACAAAGAGGCAGACGCTAACAATCTCCCCTGGGGCGAAATCGGCGTTGACGTTGTTCTTGAGTGCACCGGCTTCTACTGCTCAAAAGAGAAGTCAATGGCTCACATCAATGCAGGCGCTAAGAAAGTTGTTATTTCCGCTCCCGCAGGCAATGACCTTAAGACCATCGTATTCAGCGTAAACGAGAAGACTCTTACCGCTGACGATCAGATCATCTCCGCAGCTTCCTGCACCACCAACTGCCTTGCTCCCATGGCTAAGGCTCTTAATGATTATGCTCCCATTCAGAGCGGTATCATGTCGACCATCCACGCTTACACAGGCGATCAGATGATCCTCGACGGTCCTCACAGAAAGGGCGACCTCAGAAGAGCAAGAGCCGGCGCCGCAAACATTGTTCCCAACTCAACGGGCGCTGCTAAGGCTATCGGTCTTGTTATCCCCGAGCTTAACGGCAAGCTCATCGGTTCCGCTCAGAGAGTTCCCGTTCCGACCGGTTCAACCACTATCCTTACCGCTGTTGTTAAGGGCGCAGACGTTACCAAGGAAGGCATCAACGCCGCTATGAAGGCTGCCGCCTCCGAGAGCTTCGGCTACAACGAAGACGCTATCGTTTCCTCCGACGTTATCGGTATGAGATACGGTTCACTCTTCGACGCTACTCAGACAATGGTTTCAAAGATTGCCGACGATCTCTATGAGGTTCAGGTTGTTTCGTGGTATGATAACGAGAACTCCTACACCAGCCAGATGGTCAGAACCATCAAGTACTTCGCAGAGCTCGGCTAATCACCGATTTCAATCACAGTAACAAATCTGCCCCCTGCTGTTTTTTCGGCGGGGGCTTTTTTATTGACATATTAATATCATTATGATATATTGTTTTTAACAATAATAAATAAAGGAGCGACGAGCATGAATAAATTAAGAGGAATTCTTTGGGGACTTGCAATAATAGCCGCCGGAATACTGTGGGGACTCAGCGCCGCGGGAATCCTGACAGTCAAGCTGTTATTTGACGGCTGGTGGACGCTGTTTATAATTGTTCCGTCTGTTATCGGACTTATAACTGATAAAAACAAAACGTTCTCGCTTATAACATTAATAATCGGATGCATACTGCTCGCGTCGAATTACGCGGATATGAAACTAGTTAAGGCTCTGATTTTCCCGGCTATAGTCGTCGTTATAGGATTCGGAATCCTGTTTAACAACATTTCATCAAGAAAACAGAATGACGAATTTATACAGTCATCCCCGAGCAGTACCGGATACGAGGAATACTCCGCAGCGTTTGCACAGCAGAATTTTCATTTCACAGACGAATTCAGGGGCGGTAAATTTACGGCGGTATTCGGCTCGATAAGGGTTGATTTAAGACAGGCGATAATCCGCGATAACGTTAACATGACGGTCAGCGCAGTATTCGGAGGCGTTGAAATTTTCGTTCCGAATTATGTAAAAGTTGTTTCAAAGTCAAGCAGCATAGTCGGTGGTACAGCGGATAAATCAAATAAAAATCTGCCCGCGGACGCGCCGACCATATTCATAAACGCGCAGAATACTTTCGGGGGAACGGAAATCAAATTAAACTGATAAATACTGAAAACACGAAAACAGCGGTAAGACCAAAATCGGTTTTACCGCTGTTTGCTTTTTATCAATTAAATCTATAAAAGGAACTTTTCAATCGCCTGACCTACTCCCCCGTCATTGCAGTCACAGGAGACATATGTACATATTTTTTTAACCTCGTCGATGGCGTTGCCCATAGCCACGCTGATACCGGCAACCTTGAGCATATCGATATCGTTTGCGCTGTCGCCCATCGCGATACAATGTTCAATCGGCACTCCGACGAGCGAAGCCATGCGTTTAAGCCCATCGCCCTTCGAAAATCCTTTATTAACAAATTCCGAATACGTTGAGTGACGGAAAAGCGTGTATTTGCCCTCCCACTCCTTACGCTCCGAATCCGTATAGTCTCGCACAAAAAACGTTTTCGAAATTTTTATATCCTTATAATCCGTGTAAATCTGCTCGGGCGAAGTAAGGGGAAGACACCTGTCCCTGTGCCATTCGTCGCAGTTTATCGACAGACTTTTTTCCTCGCCCTCGAATATAACGGTACTGCCGTCGTCGTTGTCAAAAAAATGCTTGACGAGCGAGTACAGTTCGTCCTTCGGCATACTGCGGGAAAAAATCTGCTTGCCGTGAAAACGCAAATCCGTTCCGATACCCGAAACAACGCCGTCTACAGGCACGGTTTTAAGCAAATCTTTCGGCATAAAGCCGTAGCTTCTCGCCGTATTTATAAAGATGTAGTGTCCCTTTTCTCTAGCGCGTTTTATCGCCTTAATATTACGCTCGGGAACTGCGCCGTTACAGTAAAGCGTGTTGTCAATATCGAGAAAAACAGCGTATTTATCCATATCTTTTCACTTCCGTCACATCGGAATTTTTTTATTTCTTCGTATAAATATGCTTCATCTGTTCGGGAGTACATCCCTGCGGGACATAAGTATTAAGATAATTTATAACCTCGTCCGGGGTATTGAGAACCGCAAAAAGATCAAGCGTTTCCTTATTCATAAACTTCTCGTCAACGCTCGTATTAAGCATATCGAGCATTTTATCATAATAGCCGTTTATATTATAAAGAATCATGGGTTTTGTGTGTCTGCCGAGCTGTTTTAATGTAAGCATTTCGAAAAATTCCTCGAACGTGCCGATACCGCCGGGCGTCGTTATGAACGCGTCGGATAAATCCTCCATAATCTGCTTTCTCTCGCGCATGGTATCGGTTCGTATCGTATTCGTGCAGTGCTCGAACAGAATTCCGTCAACGTTAAAAAAGCTCGGAACGACGCCGATAATCTCCGCATTTTCGGAATAAAATCCCCTCGCGGCGGCGCCCATTAATCCGTTCGCCCCACATCCGAATACGAGCGAGTAACCGTTTTTTGCAAGAATCTTTGACAGTTTCTCCGCTTCATCTATGTAAGACGGGTCTATGACGCAGCTCGACGCGCCGTAAATACATATTCTCATAATAACTTAACACCCCTATTCTTTTATATATATGCAGTATGTAACTATCTTATTAATGATAAATCCGCCGGGATTTGCACCGACAATATTCTCTATTCACACGGGCTGTTTACAACCCATTTTACAAAAAGGAAATAGGAAAAAGCGTTCGGAATGAATCAACCGAATCCCGCACTTGAATTTGCGATTCAAATAAAATATAATGACAAATCCGTCAGGATTTGCACCGACGCTCTTCACTCTTCACTATTACCTATTCACTGTAATAATTTGTCCTAAACAAATTATTACTTACTCTCCGCGTTCGCGGATTATATATCGCGTCGGCGTTCCTTCCAGACCGAATACGGCTCTGATCTGATTGTCAATATATCTCTGATAACTGTAGTGGAACAAATCCTTATTATTAACAAAACACACAAACGTCGGCGGTCTGGTAGAAGCCTGAGTCATGTAATAAATTTTCAGTCTCTTGCCCTTATCTGTAGGAGGCTGAACTCTCGTCTGAGCGTCGGCTAAAACCTCGTTGAGTCTGCCGGTTGTAATTCGCATAGCGTTCTGAGAATCGACAAATTTAATAAGCTCAAAAAGTCTGTCGATACGAAGTCCCGTCTTAGCCGAAATAAAAATTATCGGCGCATAGGACATAAACGAAAAGTCGTTCATGAGCTTCTTTCTCATAACGTCCATTGTCTTGCCGTCCTTTTCGACAGCATCCCATTTATTAACAACGATAACGCATCCCTTGCCCTGTTCGTGGGCAATGCCCGCAACCTTTGAATCCTGCTCCGTAAAGCCCTCGGTCGCGTCAATCATTATAACACATACATCAGCGCGTTCCACCGCCATAACAGCGCGCATAACGCTGTATTTTTCGATTCTGTCGTCAACTTTCGATTTTCTTCTGAGTCCGGCGGTATCGATAAGAACAAACTTGCCGGAAGAATTTTCAATATACGTATCGGTTGCGTCGCGCGTTGTTCCGGCAATATTCGAAACTATAGCGCGTTCCTCACCGCAGACCTTGTTTACAAGCGACGACTTGCCGACGTTGGGTTTGCCGATTATCGCAACCTTAACGGTATCGTCGTCCTCGGGCTCTCCGGCTTTATCGCCGATGTATTCGTATACGGCGTCGAGAAGATCGCCCGTACCGTGACCGTGGTTAGCCGAAACCGCAATCGGCTCGCCTATTCCGAGATTATAAAATTCATAATATTCAAGGGGCGGTTCGCCTATCGTATCGCATTTATTAACGCAGAGTACGACGGGCTTTCCCGACTTTTGAAGAATTGAGGCAACCTCCATATCGGTCGAAACAACGCCCGTTCTAATATCGGTAACGAAAATAATCGCGTCGGCGCTGTCTATGGCAAGCTGAGCCTGAGCGCGCATCTGAGATAAAATGATGTCGTCGGAATCGGGCTCAATACCGCCGGTATCTACAAGCATAAACGTTTTGTTTCTCCACTCGCAGTCTCCGTAAATTCTGTCGCGCGTAACGCCGGGGGTATCGTCGACTATCGACAGGCGCCTGCCGCACAGTTTATTAAAAAGCGTCGATTTGCCGACGTTCGGTCTGCCTACGACCGCAACTACAGGTTTGCTCATGTTTTCATCCCTTTCAAATTCCTAAAAATGTATATAATAAATCGTCGCCCGAACCTCTCGTCGGGGTGATTTTAACATTCAGTTTTTTTTCAGCCTCACAAAGAGGCGTATCGTCAAGAAAAATCGGTTCTTCTTCGGATTTCAGCATAACGGAGGGTATAAACGCCTCGTCGTATGCGGATAAATCCTTAATCTGATTAAAAATATCCGTTGCGGTCACGAGCCCCGCAACTGTTATATTATGACCGAAAAAGTCATTTATTATCGCATAAACATCAACAGTAACATCCGGGCACTTTAAATGTATCGCGTCTGCAAGCTCTTTCATAAGCGGAGCGGCCGCGGCTCCCGTAATAACGGCAATTCTGCGTTTCCCGGCAAATTTTATTTCGTCATCATCAAGAGCGGATAACGCCGAATTGAAATCGTGTTTTGTAAGCGTCCACATCCCTACGCCGTTGTCAAGCTGGTCGAATTCACCGTAATAATCGTAATCGGGCATATCGAGTTCGGCCTTTAAATAAAACTCGTCAGCCGCGTACGCAAAATTACTCCCCGTTTTCTCTCTCATTTTTTCATTGAACGAATCAATAATATCTATAACTCCGCGCGCGGTATCCCTCGTGTACATGGTAAGCGGAAAGAGTTTCTCCCTGAAACGCGTAAGTCCGACGGGAACAGCGGCAACGCTCTGTACGCTCGGATAGAGTTTTGCAAGCTCAGTAAGCGAGAAAACAAGTTCGTCCCCATCGTTTATACCGGGACACAAAACTAGCTGGGTATTAAGTTTTATCCCCGCCGATGCAAATCGTTTTAATATATCGAGACTTTTACCCGCATTGGGATTACCCATCATTTTAACCCTGAGTTCAGGATTCATCGTATGAACCGAAACGTTGACCGGGCTTATGTGCATATCAATTATTCTCTGCGCCTCGCGTTCGGTCATGTTGGTGAGCGTTACGTAATTTCCGAACAAAAACGACAGTCTTGAATCATCGTCCTTAAAGTAAAGGCTTTTTCTCAGCCCCTTGGGAAGCTGGTCTACAAAACAGAAAATGCATTTATTTTTACAGCTGTGCTGTTTATCCATAAGGTATGTTTCAAAATCAAGCCCCAGAGAATCGACTCCCCCGACGGATTTAATTCTGACCTCGCGCTCGCCGTTTTCGTCCGATAAGACAATATTCAAAATACGCGCATCGGCGTAAAAACGGTAATCGAGAACGTCGAAAATGTCATGTCCGTTAATCGATACGATATTATCGCCCGGCTTTATTCCCTTTTTGTATGCCGGCGAACCTTCAACGACGGTCTTAACGCTGACGGACATAACGCGCCTCCTAAAAATATTTTCAGACAACACTAAAAGACGGGGAAGGAATTATGCCTTCTCCGCCTCTTTATGCCAATAAACAAATAACGGGAGTATCAGTCCTCGACTTCGATAACTTTTCTGCCGTTGTAGTAACCGCAGCTGTTGCAAAGCTTATGGGATTCCTTATATTCGCCGCACTGAGGACACTTCTGGAGAGAAGGACCTTCCATCTTCCAAACGCTTGAACGTCTCTTGTCTCTTCTTGCGTGAGAAACGCGTCTTGCAGGTACTGCCATATTAATAACCTCCTAAAATTGTACAGAATAATATTTTATTCATCGAGGAGCTTGCGTAACGCCTCAAGTCTCGGGTCTGACGGAGCCTTGCAGTTACAGCTTTCCTCGTTCAGATCCGCACCGCATATGGGACATAATCCCCTGCAGTTTTTCGAGCACAGGAATCTCGACGGCAGGGAGAGGTAAATATCCTCCCTGACAAGCTCGTCAAGATTAAGTCTCATATCCTCGACAAGAATAAACAAATCGTTATCCTCATCATTAAGGTGGGATATAAGATAATGTTCTGCCTTAACGGATCTGTCAGATTTCAGGGGTTTTGCACATTTGGCGCACAGAGCGGAATACGAATAGCGAGCCTCTGCCGACAGGGTAACAATCCCTGTATTGTTTCTGACCCTGCCCGACACTCTGACCTCGGAGGTAAAAGCGTCGTCGTCGATATTGAAACCGTAGTCAAACGTCTTTTCCGCATTCTCGACGTTAAAAATGGGCTCAAGCTCCAGAATCATATACAAAATCTCCTAAAATACGAACAAACAGTATTATATATTTATTGAGCTGATTTGTCAATACTTTTTTTGTGCTCAGCAGAAATATTTTACTTCAGTTCACAAAAATCAAGTACGGACGCGGGGATATTCTCGCTCTCTGTCGATACTGTAAACGTAAACTTAACGTCTGCGTCCTTGCTAAGAGTCTCAACCTTCTTGAGAAACTCGCCGAGCTCGTTATAATCACGGGAGCCGATGCGGAGAGTAGCGTCTACAAAGATATCGGTGATATCGTGATTGCTCGCGCAGATTCCGGCAAGAAGACCGTAAAATGCGTCGTAACCGCTTACGTCGTAATGGTCTGCGGAAATAAGTCTTGCGCGGTAGTTAACCGAATGTCTTAAATTGTCAGTCTTCTCTACGCAGATAACGTTACCGTCGGAGTTTTTAAGAGCCTCGTCGATAAGAGCGATGAGCTTTTTGGTCTTTCCGCTGCCTTTGGTTCCTGTGAGTAATGTAATCATAATGAATTCTCCTTTAAACTGTATATTTATAATTAAATGATAATATCCTTAGTTTTAAAATTTCTCATTTAGAAAGCCTGTCCGCGAGTTTGCCGGCAAGTTCCTCGTATCCGGGTTTGCCGAGCAGGGCAAACATGTTTTTCTTATAACTCTCTACTCCGGGCTGGTTAAATGGATTGACCCCGAGCATATATCCGGATACAGCGCACGATTTCTCGAGAAAGTAAATGAGTTCGCCGAGATTGTATTCGTCCATAGTCTCAAGCTCTATTATAATATTGGGAACGTCGCCGTCCGAATGAGCGAGAACCGTACCCTGGAACGCTTTGGAATTAACATACGACATAGTTTTGCCGGCGATGAAGTTAAGTCCGTCAAGGTTCTCCGCGTCCTCTTCTATCGTAATGTCGCATTTGGGTTTGTCGAATACAACGACGGTTTCAAATAACTTTCTCTCGCCCTCCTGAACATACTGTCCGAGCGAATGAAGGTCGGTCGAGTAAATAGCCGAAGCGGGGAAAATACCCTTGTGCTCCTTGCCCTCGCTCTCGCCGAAAAGCTGTTTGAACCACTCGTTCATCATAGTGTAGTCGGGTTCGTAGCTGACCATCATTTCAAACGCCTTACCCCTGCGGTAAAGGATGTTTCTGATAGCGGCGTAACGGCAGCAGTCGTTAGAAAGAACGTCGTCGTTCTCATATTTCTTCATAGCGTCGGCGGCGCCGAGCATAAGACGGTCGATATTGATTCCCGCAACGGCGATGGGCAGAAGACCTACGGCGGAGAGAACCGAATATCTGCCTCCGACATCGTCGGGAACAACAAACGTCTCATAGCCCTCTCTGTCGGCTAAATGTTTAAGCGTTCCTTTAGCTCTGTCGGTAGTTGCGTATATACGCTTTGCCGCCTCTTTTTCGCCGTATTTTTCAACGAGCATTTTTCTGAATATTCTGAACGCTACGGCGGGTTCCGTAGTGGTTCCCGACTTTGAAATAACGTTTACCGAAAAATCCTTATCCTTGCAGAGAGATATAATCTCGGAAAGCTCCGTCGGGCTTAATGAGTTGCCGGCAAAGAATATCTGAGGGGTTCCCTTCGCCGTAAGATTATAATTCTTCGACTTGCAGAACTCAATAGCGGCTCTTGCTCCGAGGTACGAACCTCCGATGCCGATAACTACGAGCACATCCGAATCGGAGATAATCTTCGAAGCGGCTTTTTTGATTCTTGCAAACTCATCCTTATCATAATCAACGGGGAGAGTCAGCCAGCCGTGAAAATCGTTTCCCGCGGCAGAAGCCTTATCACCGTAGAGCTTGTTATAAGCCGAACGCGTTTCGCCTTCTACCGCCTTAATATCATCCTCGCTGACAAAATCCGCGAGGTATTTACAGTTAAGTTTAAGTGCCATTTTCAATTCCTCTGATTGTAATTTAATCTATAATGTGTAGTTATTATACTATGATAATGAAATTATTTCAATAATAATTCGGACATTTTAACAAAAAAATATTATTTGACCGCAAAAGAACGGAGTATTCGTTTCAACGCAAGCGAAAAAGTCAGAACACCTACGTCCTTTTCGGCTTTGATATCATAGCTTGAAATCGTTTCGTCCCCCGATTTAACCGTAAGCGAGCCTACCTTGCCGTCTTTTGAAACGGGTGCGTCGACGCTGTCGGACAGCGTAATTTCAACCTTTATATTCTCCGATGAGCCTTTATTTATAAGAATCGGTTCGGGAACGGGCACAATCGGAGAAACATAATCCTCGGCTCCCCTGTTGACTTTTATCGGATGAACAGCGTTTTTGTCGAATTTGGGGGTAAATATTTCATAATTTGCAAATCCCCAGTCGAGCATGTTTCTCGCGGACGAAAATCTGTCGTCGGAATTCGAACTGCCGAGCACGACGGCGATAAGCTCCATGCCGTCCCTTTTTGCCGTCGCGGACACACAGCATCCCGCTTTTGACGTAGTGCCCGTTTTAAGCCCGGTACAGCCCTGATAGAATCTGACAAGTTTATTCGTATTCACAAGCTGGGTCTGCCCGTCCCTGAGCGAATCCATCCATATCGTCGAATAATTTTTAACGATATCGTGTTTTAATAATTCAGCTGACATCAGCGCAATATCGTAAGCCGTTGTAAGATGATTTTCGGTCGAATCGTCAAGCCCCGTACAATTTTCAAAATGAGTATTTTTCATTCCGAGTTCCGCCGCCCGCTTATTCATCATGTTTACAAATGCGGTTTCGCTCCCGCTTATATGCTCGCCCAGCGCCGTGCACGCGTCGTTCGCACTGTAAACCGCGGCGGCCTTTAGCAGTTCGTCAACGCTCATTGTCTCGCCGGGTTTGAGCCAAATCTGACTTCCGCCCTTGCCCGACGCGTTGTCACTTGCCGACACCGTATCGGTAAGCGAGATTTTACCCGAATCTATACTCTCGCAGACCAGCAGAAGCGTCATAATTTTTGTAACGGACGCGGGGTATAGCTTTTCGTTTTCATTCTGAGCGTAAAGCACTTTTTTTGTGCTCTTCTCCATAAGGCAAACGGCTTTCGCCCGGGTCTCGGGCACTGACGAAACGGCGGGAACCGACGCGTCGACGGTTTTTCCGTTTTCGGGAACGGAACGCGAAAACGACGAGAGGATTTCGAATTCCTCCTTTGAAATTGAAACTCCCGCACAGCTCCATGCGAGTATAAGACTCATAAAGAGACTCAGCGCAATAATAAACGTTCTTTTCACACATATCAACTCCTTACGGAATTTATATGCTTTTAAGAGTTTAAAAATCACATCTTGCCAAACTCATTGTATTTATAGTATAATTAAAAAGTTAAACGAACATTTATAAAAACTTGAATCAATTTTAACGGAGGCTTTTTAATGAAAGCGGCGTTTTATACACTCGGCTGTAAGGTCAATCAGTACGAAACGGAAGAGATGACCGAACAGCTTATAAAAAACGGATTTCTGATAGTCGACAGCAAGGAGGACGCAGATGTTTACATAATAAATTCCTGCACCGTAACCGCTGAGAGCAACAGAAAAACGCGACAGGCGGTCAGACGTTTCAAGGCAAATCATCCGTCGTCCGCCGTAGTGCTGACCGGATGCGTTCCCCAGGCTTTTCCTGACGAGGCAGCGGGGCTCATTCAGGCGGACATAATTCTCGGAAATAAGAAAAACCACATGCTCGCGTCCGAGATAAAAAGATATTTCAATACGCATTCGAGAATAAACGATATTGAAGACCATCAAAATCACGAAAAATATTCCGGCGGAATAATCACGCAGTTTCAGGGACACACACGCGCGTTTGTCAAAATTCAGGACGGATGCAACAGATTCTGTTCCTACTGCATAATCCCGCAGGCTCGCGGACGTTCGAGGTCAAAACCGATGTCCGACATAAAAACGGAGCTTCACGCGCTGGCGGAAAAAGGATTTTCCGAGGTCGTATTTGTCGGAATCAATCTGTCCGCATACGGTCACGACACCGGGACGGACATTTCAGAACCCATAATCGCCGCGGAGAATACCGACGGAATTAAAAGAATACGTTTAGGCTCACTCGAACCCGACCATCTGACAGACGGCGTTATCGAGAAAATCGCCTCGTGCAGTAAATTCTGCCCGCAGTTTCACATCTCGCTTCAGAGCGGTTCCGATACCGTATTAAAACGGATGAACCGCCATTACGATTCAGCGGAATACGAACGCCTGGCAAAAAAGCTCCGTTCGACATTTTCCGACTGTTCGCTGACGACGGATATTATCGTCGGATTTCCCGGTGAAACGGATGAGGAATTTAATCAAACCGTCAAGTTTGCAAAACGCATAGGATTCGAAAAGGTACATGTGTTCCCCTACTCCGTAAGAGAGGGAACGCGCGCTGCAAAAATGCCCGGACAGATAACTCAGGCTCTAAAAGAAAAACGAGCAGCCGAGCTGTCTAAAGTCTGTGAAAAAATCAGAAGCGAAAAATTTAAAGAGCTCGAGGGTAAAACGTTCCCGGTTCTTTTCGAAAAACCGAAAAACGGATATCAGTGCGGTTATACGAAAAACTACACACCCGTACGTGTTGAGTCGGACGAATGTCTGACCGGTAAAATCGCAGATGTAAAAATCACCATGGCAAATAATGATTACTGCGACGCGGTATTATTATAATCGGATTATAAATTTTTTTAAAATTTCAAACGGCATGATATAATAATATACCGAAACGCCCGAGGTCAAATGACTTCGGGCGTTTCGGTTTGCGTTAATATTATGTTGTAAGAGGACTGATGTTGACTGCACCGCTTACATGTATATTTTACAATAAATCAAGTCGGTGTACAATATGTGACACTTTATATTTTTTTTAAACTTTTCTTGTCACAGGGAACCACATATAAATTATTCTAATTTCATACAGTAAAGTTATGTCATGCATATTTTTCACAATACCGTATAAGGTATTTTATTACAGATATAGAACTTTTATAATAAAAAAAAAAACGGTAAAATTTGGGAGTTTGTGGACTTCGTTTGCAATTTTATTGTGATATTTGAACTATTTTTCACCGGCAAATTGAGCAAACTTAAACATTGAATTTTATTCCGTTTTTTTATATAATTTACATATATTATTTTACAGAAAATAAAGGAATGAGAAAATGGAGCAATTTCACATAGCCGTAAAAAACGCACTTAAGCGTCATGACATCACTACTTACAAACTTTCGGAAGTTTCCGGAATCGACCGGAGTCTTCTTGTAAAGATAACAAAGGGTCAGCGAAGTATCACACCGCAAAAGCTCGACTATTTGCTCAAATTCATGGATTTGACCGCCGAGGAGGACGAGGAAATCAGACTGGCGTACATAGATATGAATTTCGGCATAGATAAATTCAACGAATACAGCGATATTTTCATTTACGACAACAGCGGTATTATGCCGGAGAAGTCGGATTCGAACGCTATAGAATTGTCCGTAAACTTTACCGAACCGGTTACTGACTTTAATTCGCATAACGAACTTATCAGAGCTTTATATGCGGTAACGGCATATGAGGCAAAAGCCGGCGGCGAAAAGCGCATATACACAAACCTTGACACGTTGATAACACGCGATTTATTCGACTCTCTGCCGAAAAACGCCGGAGATATCGACATAAAGCAGATTATAACAGCCGGCACCGATTCGGATTATTCAAACATAATCAAAAGCGCGGTTGAATTTATGCTGAAGGGGTATAAAATATATTATTCTCACGTAAATTCGGACATTTCAAAAAGAGCGGACATCATTTTCCCGTATTACTACGTTACAAACGAACTGTGCGTTTTCACGGATTCGTCGATGACAAGCGGATTTGTCGCTAAGAATAAAAAATTCGCCGACACGTATGCCGAGAGAATTTCCGCAGTGTCAAATGAGATGAAAAGCATAGTATCTCTTACCCAGAACATAATGGACGTAAAGAATTCCATGCTCGAAGTAATTCCGTATTCGGACAAAACAACGACGACCATGGAGTTTAATTTGTGCGTAACGTTTTTCATGACGCTCGATATGTGGGATCAGATAGCTAAACCCGACGTTCCCAACCGTAATTACCTGAGAGATACGACATACGAATACTATCAGACTCTCCTGCACGCGCAGAAACGTTCGTTTGTGCTTCATTCATACGAGGGTATGGAGAAATTTACGCTCGACGGTATCGTATTTCAGATGCCTGCGGAATACGCCTATCCGCTGACTCTCGAAAACCGTGCGCAGATATACCGAAACTTGATTGAATACTATAAAAAAGACGAGCACGAGATACACATATCCAAAAAGAACGTATTTAAAAACAAGATTGTGATAGATATTACGGATAAATACTCCGACCGCAAACAGGTCGTATCGAATCTGTACGGATTTTTGACTAACTTTGTCGGAAATACAAAAATTTCGATTGACGATACGGAGATAAATAACGAGATAATCGATTTCAGCCGTTACATGGCGGTCTCGCCGTATTTCTATTCAAAAGAGGAGTCGCTCGATATCCTTTCCCAGGAGCTGAGCAAACTCGAGTACATCATAAAGGATAATCAAAACAAATAATATTAATAATAAGATAACGAAGCGGTTCCGATTTTATCCGGAACCGCTTCTGTTTGTATTATTTCAATTATAATGTTTTCTCAAGTCTGGCGGAGAATCTTAATATCATTCTCGCCTCGCTTGCGGTAACTTTCTTATCGCCGTTGAGGTCGCACGCCGAAATCTCAGACTCTGTTCCCGCCTGAAGTTTCGCGGATATTCTCAATGCGATTCTCGCGTCGGATGCCGTAACCTTGCCGTTGCCGTCCGCGTCGCCTCTCATAACAGCCGTTTCCCATACGGCATAGAGCGTTATATCCGAGTTTATATATGCATTTGCTCCGGCTGTATATTCGGGTTCTGAAGCATTGCTGTCCGTTGACCAGCCGAGGAATTTATATCCCGTTTTTGACGGAACCGCAGAGGGAATAACGGTCTGAACGTCATTGCTCCATACTGCGCGCAGCGTCATGTCACGCTCAACGGTAAACGTTTCACCGCACTTATAGTCAATATTGTTTCCGTCGTCCGAAGCCGACCAGCCGAGGCATACGGCACTGACTTTTAAGGGTTCGGGAGCGAGCGTTCCGCCGACAGCGTCAAATGTAACAGTGTAAACACGCTCAGGTTCGGGAAGTTTAACAACATCGCCGTACTTAAATGTCTGCTCGCCGTTCTCGACAGAACCGCCGTCGGGGTTAAATCTGACGGTAAACGTCTCGCCATTATGGGGATCGTCCTTTTCCCAAAGCGCAAACAGCGTGCAGTCGGATTTTATCGAAATATCGTTTCCGGGGAAATACTGAACGGATGAAGCGTTCTTATCCTCAGCCCAGCCGAGGAATTTATATCCGTCGCGTACAGGAGTTTCCGAGGGAAGGGTAACCTTCGTTTCGTCCGCCCATACGGCGAACAGAGTTTTATTTTCGTCCGTTGTAAATTTATCGCCGCATTTATATTCTGCTTTGCCGTCGTCGGCCGTATTCCAGCCGAGACATGCGACGCTGACGTTTTTCTTTTCGGGAGCGTCTTTTCCGCCGTTTGCATTAAATGCCAGAGTGTACGAACGCGAGGGAGTCGGAAGTTCAATTTCTTCCTCGTACTTTATCGTAGTCGTCTTCGGGTCGACGGTTCCGCCCTTGGGGTCAAATGTAACGTCGAATTTTGCGACTTCGTCGGTTATGCAGAAGGTGTAAGTACCTTTTGCCTTATAATAATCATGATCAAAACACATAAGATAATATGTTCCGGCAGCCAAATCCAACGAATCCGTTGCATTAAACGTATTTGTTACACTGTTATATTCATATGTTTTTCCAAATATTTCATTTCCGTTTACATCGTAAATATGATAATTAAAGCGTTTTAATTCTCCGCTGAAATTCATATAAATTTTTTTCGGGACCGAAATGGTAAATTTATAATAATCCTTCGTATCGTTTATCGCAATCTGTCCGTTGTATTCCTTGCCCAAAGAAATCTCGGAAGCAGAGGAAAGATCATTGTACTTTGTCGTCTGATTTTCTTTAAAACTCTCATTTGCCGGCTTATAAGTCATCTTAAAGTCATAGTTTCCGGTCGAATTTTTCAAAACGCCGAAGTAGTATTTTCCCGCAACCAAATCAAGAGTATAAGTTCTCTGACTCTGTTTTGAATTTGAATCCCACTCGACATTATCCCGCGACCAAATCGTATCCCCGTTTTCGTCATAAAGAATGTAATTCAATCTGTAACAATATGCATTAATATTTAAAGTTACCTTTCCTGATTCGGCGATAGAGAAACTGTACATATCTTTGTCATCGTTTGAGGCAATCTGCCCCTTATATAATGTATCAAACTCAACGGCACAAGCGGTTGAAATATCATTATAAAACGTTGACTGATCCTCTTTAAAACTTTCCGAGGCGGATTTATAGTCAATCTTAAAGTTATAATTACCGGTTGAACCGTATGTTTTTCCGACTCGGAAATAATAATCACCGGCAACGAGACTAAATTTGTACGTATTTTGACTCTGTCCCGACCTTTCGTCCCAGCGAACCCTGCCGGAGTCCCAAATAAGATTGCCGTTTTTATCAATCAAATGATAATAAACATTTGCCATGACAGCAGTAACATTTATGCTTATCCTGCCGGACTCCGAAAGAGTAAACGAATAATAATCGTCATCGTCATTCAGCGCAATCTGACCGGTATACTTTGACGAAAATTCAACAGCGAATGCCGAATCAATATCCCCTGCAATATTCGACTGCGACTCTTCGAAACTCTCTCCGGCAGACAAAAACGACGCGTTAAATGTATATATTCCTGTAGAATTAGACTCTTTGTTTACGCAGAAATAATAGGTTCCCGCAACAAGGTCAAATGAATATGAGCTTTGGCTCTGCTCGGACCTGCCGTCCCATTCGATTCGTCCAGAGTCCCATATTGTATTTCCGTTACTGTTATAGATATAACAATATATTCTATAGATATTGGCAATCATACTAAAGCTGACGCGTCCGGATTTATCTATTTCAAATTTATATATATCCTTGTCATCATTAAATGCAAGCTGACCCGTGTACTTTGTACCGAAATCGATTTTATTCGCATTCTCCAACGTATTATTATTTACGCTCGTCGATTCGGCAAAGCTCTCCTGCGCACTTTTGAACGCGATCTTAAATGAAAAACTGCCCGTACATTCATCGCACTTATTGACACTGAAATAGTAATCCCCCGCAACAAGATTAAAATTAGGAGAATACTGACTCTTTTTTGTTGTGGAGTTCCAGTAAATCACGTCTGAGTACCACATTTTCTCACCGTCGGAGTTATACAGCGAAACTCTGTACTCCTCAATAGACGCTTCTAAAATCAAATCAATATATCCCGATTCACTGAGCGTAAATTTATAAAAGATCTTGTCCGAGTCCTCGGTTAACATACCGTTATACGTATTTTCAAGCCGAACGTTCTGCGCTGTCGAAATCGGCAGTCCGTCATCTGCAAATCCCGTCACGGCAAACGAAAACAGCATCGTCACCGCAAGCAAAATCGCTATGAAACTTTTTAACTTTTTTTTCATCAAAAAACCTCCCGAAATAAATAAAAATGCATTTTATTTGACTCATTTTACAGTATCATACTATAAAATTCGTCTTTTTACACAGTTTAGTATAAATCATTAATAAGGCATTGTCAACCAGATTATTGCCTTACTATCCCCTTAAAATAAAATTTTATGCGCAAAAATACCGTAAAACGGCTGTCATTTCCCGTCTTACGGTATTTATTATTCTATTTTAGGGAATCATTTAAAATACAAGATTTTATACAAACATCGGCTCGGGAATCTCGTCGTCGGGTCCGCGCCGGGAACCGGCATATGAGCGTGTAAAGTTGGAATTTTTCGGTCTTAGCGAATTGTCAAATTCGAAAACGGTTTTGTCGTTATCGAGCTTTAAATACGCGTCGAAGGGAGCTCCGGTTTTTGAAACAAAGCCCTTGATAAGCCCGCTTTTACCCGTTTCGAGAAGCAGTTTAACATTGCTTACGGAAATAACGCGTTTTGCGATAACAAGATTTACCTTGAATTTACATCCCGATTTATACCCCGTGCATCCGTAGTAGTATCTTCCCTTTTTTACGTCGCGCCCGCACAGCGGACATTTGCCGACGATATCGCCGTAGAATCCGTTGTCCGCGTCGTCGGAGAGGTCGGTATTTTTCTTATTGAACACCTCGGAAATTTCGTCCCGTGCGAGTTTCACGCTCTCGTCGACTGTCATTCTGCCGTGGTAAACGCTTTTTAAAGCCTTCGAAAGCGTGCTCGTTTTGTACTTATCCATCGAAATATTCATATATGAAATCGACTCTATCAGAAATTCTCCACCGGGCAGGATTCTGTAAACGTCCTTTTTAAGCTCGATATATCCGCTCTTTACGGCGTTGTCGATTATGCCCGTACGCGTAGCCTCCGTTCCGAGCTCGAGTCCCTCGAATATCGCGCGGTAATCCTCCGAATCGTCCTCGTTCTCACTGTCGGCTGCGGCGGCTTTTTCCTCCCTGAACGGATTTTTAAGATAATTATTAAGAGTTTCTATCGTATAATGCTTGGGCGGAGAAGTCTCCTTTTCGCATAATTTAAAATCGATATTTACCTCGTCGCCCTTTTTCAACTTCGGCAGCAGCTTATCCTTTTTATTCGCGTCGTCGTATTTCATCCATCCCTTTTCGAGAATAACCGTTCCCTTTAACACGAAATCCTCGTATCCGCCGACGTTTACGGTAAGCTCCGTTTTCTGCGCCGTGCAGTCCTCTGCACAGAACACGGCGGCGAACCGTCTGAACACGGTTGAATAAACTTTGTTTTCGTCCTCTGAAAGCTTACCCTTAGGCGGAATTTTATATGTCGGGGTAAGCGCCGAGTGCGACTCTATTTTGCTGTCGTCGAATATGGTCTTTTTATCCTTGAATTCAATATGATACCCCATATCGGCTATGTTTTTTATAATCGTTTTTATTTTGTCCTTTTCCGCACTCGCAAGATATTCGGAGTTCGTTCTCGGGTAAGTAAGATATCCGTCCTCATAGAGTTTCTGAACGATTTTGAGGCTCTGCTCCATTGACATCTTATATTTTTTACCCAGTACGTTCTGAAGTTTTGACAATGAGTAAAGTTTTCCGGGTTTTATAATATCCTTTTTCGACTTTACGTTCGTTACGACCGCTTTTGAAGAATTATATTTTTCGCATAACTGAAGAGCCTTGTCCTTTTCATCCTTGGAAAACTTCGACTTGCTCGTAAGCTCGACCGTCTCGCCGTCAGTTTGAGCACTGCTTGCAACGGAGTAATATATATCGGGCTTAAAATTCTTTATAGCCATGTCGCGGTCGTAAATCGCTTTGACAATAGGAACTATAACCCTGCCTACACGAAGCAGAGTTCCCGTTTTAAGCGTCGCGTAACGCGTTAAATTCACACCGAAAAGCCAGTCTATGTAAGTTCTCGCAAAGCCCTCGGAGGCGAGTAAATCGTATTCGGACTCCGGCTTCATCTCCCCCAGCGCTTTTCTGACGGTTTCGGGAGTCTGGTCGGGCAGCCACAGTCTGTAAAACGGTTTTTCGTTTTCGAGCGCATTCATAACGCACAATCTTATTATAATTTCGCCCTCTCTGTCCGCGTCGCCCGCGTTGACAATAGCTTCGACATCCTCGCGCATACACAACGATTTTATAATGTCAAACTGTCTCTGCACGCCCGGGTCGACATGCTTGTCGGCGTTTGTTTTTAATTTGAATTTAAAATTATCGGGAAAGCACGGCAGATTCTCCATACTCCAGCGTCCTGTCGACGTAGATCCCGTATAGTCCTCGATATCGCATAAAGAAAAGAGGTGACCGAACGCCCACGTTACGATATACCTCTCAGACTCCAGATATCCGTTTCTTTTTTTCATATCGCCGATACCCGCCGCTATGTTTCGCGCAAGCGACGGTTTTTCCGCTATAATCAGGTACATATCTTTTTCTCCAGTATTCCTATAACGTCGGCAATGCATCCGTCGTTGTTTGAACAGACAATATATTTTGCAAGTTTTTTCGCCGTTTCGCACCCGTTATCGGGCGTAAAGGAATTTTCGACCGCCGAGAGCATGTCCGCGTCGTTATATCCGTCGCCTACGGCTATAAGTTTATCATTATCGATTCCGAGAGCCGAGCCGAGCGCGTGGAGTCCGGTTCCCTTGTCCGCGCCCTCGCCGACTATTTCGAGCCACTTTTTAAATCCTCTGATATATGAAACGCCCTCAAACGGCGCGATAACATTCTCGGCGATATCGGCAAGAATATCGTGTCCGTCAACTCCCGCATAAAGCATCATTTTCATAACAGGAGTTTCAACATCGGAGCCGTTTTCGATTATTTTAAATTCAATATCCTGATTAATAAGATGTACGTCCGTCTTTTCACACGGTGAGTAAACGTACGTTTTTCCGAACGGATAAACTTCAATCGAAACATCGGGATAGACCTCATGAATTCTGTCCGCTGCTCTTAACGCGTTTTCACCCATTCCGAGGTTAAATATCATCTCTTTTTTCTCATAATCGTACGCGGTGACGCCGTTGCACAAAAGCACGGGCGCATTGATATACGCGGGGTCGTACTTATGAAATCCCTGATACGTTCTGCCGGTCGAGACGGTAAATTTACCGCCCTCGGAAATATAGTATTTAATTTTGTCAATATTTCGATTCGGAATTTCGCCGTTGTCGTCGGCAAACGTCCCGTCGAAATCGGAAGCTATAAGATACCCGTCAAAAATCCCCATATTAAGCCTCTGCCTCTGTTAATTCGTACGCGGTAAGGTCGATAACGGGCATATTTTCCTTTACGTAATTTACATCCGTATTAATACCCTTAAGCTCCCAGCTTAAAAGCATCTCTCTCGACGAATTGTAAAACTCGAGTTTTGAAGTAAATCCGTACAAATCATCGACGTATATTTTCGCCGTTCCCTGCTGATTATCCGTACCGTAAACGCCCGTCTGTATATACTCCGTGGCGTTTCTGCCCGCAATGAGCGTAATTCCTGTTTTGTTGGTATTAGAATAATCGGGCAGACGGACATCCGTTACGCTCAGCGCATAAAATCCCGTAACAATGCTGTTTATATCCGAACCTCCGACGACGCTTACAGTGCCCTTGAGCTCCTTTGTGTCGAGAAAATACTCCGTAAGATACCCGTCCGCGGGGACGACGTACGTTACGATTCCGGTCTGGGCGTCGGCGGAAATGTACTTTGTGCCGTCATAGAATTCGGTTATCGTCGACGAACCTTCACGACTGTCGAAAAAGTCGTACGTAAGGGCATAACAGTTTCTCCATGACTCGTCAAGATGAAGAACCTGAGACTGCACCGCCGGGGATGAAGTATTTTCCCCATAGGCGTTAGATGTCGAATCGCCGTACGGGTCGACTATTTTATTATTATCCTCAGAGCACGAGGAAAAAACCGCGCTCAGAAGAATTAAACTTATAATTATTGATAAAACGGCTCGAAATTTCATCGTTTACCTCCGAAAAAGCATATATATAATTATGATATTAAAAAGCGTCTTTGTCAACACATATAAAAAAAATTAGTTCTATATTTACAACAGTACTTGAAAAATAATAAAATATATTTTATAATATCACCAAACAGTAATAAAGAAAGCAGGTAAATTTTATGTTTATTTACTACTTCAGTATCATTTTAGGCTTAGTCGCTCTCGTCGTATTCTTAAAAATGAGAGTCTCGGCATCCACCGCAAAGGCAGCTATGGCAAAGTCGTTCGTATCGGCTCTGTTCATGTCGACGGCTGTTTCCGCACTGCTCTGCTCGGACGCACTCGCTTCGCCTATCGGAAAGTTCTCCTATTTTATTATCATAGGACTTCTGTTCGGACTGTTCGGCGATATATGGCTTGACCTCAAGTTCGTTTACAAGCCCGACGAGGACGTTCACACGTTTGCGGGATTCCTCGCATTCGCGGCGGGACACATTCTTTTCATCATAGGACTTATCCGTTACTTTGCCGACGCGTCTAAGATTCTCTACGTTATTCTCCCCCTCATTCTCGGTATCGCACTCGGATGCGCCACGGTTCTCGGAGCAAAACTTATGAAACTCGAATACGGCAAGTTCAAGATAATTTCGATGGTCTATGCCTCAATTCTCATTTCCATGACGCTGTTAAGCGGTTCGCTCGCGCTTATGAATTCGTTTAAGGTTATGACTCTCAACTTCATGTTCGCCGGCGGAATATTCTTCCTTATCTCCGACCTCATTCTCTCCGGAACGTATTTCGGCGAGGGCAAGAACAGACCCGTAGATATTATAATCAATCATGTAACGTACTACATAGCGCAGTTCCTTATCGCTTCTTCGCTTCTGTTTCTTAAATAATTTAATTTAATTTTTGTCCCGGGGCTTTACGGCTTCGGGATATTTTTTTGTTGACAAACGATGTTTGATATGATATATTTGTCTCAAATGAGACACTTACGGTGATTTTAATGTCTTACATCATTCATGAACAACTGAAAAAATGCCCCGTGTTCGCTTCATGCAAAAACGACATACTCGAACAAATCGAAAAAAAACATTCGCACATAAAAAAAGCGAAAAAAGGCGAAGTACTCATTTCAAAGGATAATTTCGTCCCCGGGTTGTACATAATAATAAAAGGGCGAGCCCGCGTACAAAAAACAAACACATCCGACGTATTCATGAGCGTAATCGACGAGGGCGGAGCGTTCGGCATGGCGTCCATGTTTTCGTCTGGTGAAACCGAATTTCCGACGGAGATAACCGCGCTGACAGACTGCGAAATGATTGTGATTTACGAAAAAGAGCTTGAAGCAATTTTCGAAAAGCATCCCGATATTGCCGTTAATTACATTAAACTTCTTACAAAAAAAATACGGTTTCTCAATTTAAAAATCGACACGTACACGTCGCCGAGCGCAAACAAAAAACTCGCGTTTTACTTAATCTCAAACGCCGATTCACTAAACCGTGTATCAATCCCGGAACAGGGCATGACCGCGCTTGCAAAACAGCTGAACACCGGCAGAGCCTCGCTTTACAGGGCTTTCGATTATCTCGAAGGTATCAATCTGATCAAACGTGACGGAAAAACAATATCCGTCCTTGATAAAAATAAATTAAAAAACATACAGGAGTGAAAATTCAATGAAAAAATCAAGAATTATCGCCGTACTGCTCGCACTTGTAATCGCGCTGTCGGTATTAGCGTCGTGCTCGAATTCGGCAAAAGAGCCCGAACCGTCGACCGCAGAGTCTGCAAGCGTACAGGATTCTTCCTCATCCGCAGACATCAAAATCGGCGTTCTCAAAGGTCCCACCGGCATGGGCGCGGCTTACCTCTGGGATAAGTCCGAGCAGGGCAAGACAGAAGACAAGTACTCGTTCACCCTCGAAACAGACGCGTCTGTAATGGGCGGTAAGCTCATAAGCGGAGAGTACGACATCGCAGCTATCCCGACGAACGCAGCCGCCGCACTTGCTAAAAAATCCGACGGCAAGGTTCAGATTTTGGCTGTAAACACACTCGGAATTCTCTACGTTCTTTCTAAAAACGATATTTCGTCGGTTAAGGACCTTGAGAACAAAACAGTTCTCACCTCCGGTCAGGGCACTGCCGCCGACTATGTATTTCAGTATGTCCTCAAGCAGAACGGTCTCACCCCCGGCGAGAACATAACGCTCGAATATGCGGCAGAACATTCCGAAGTGCTTACAAAGGCTGTTAAGGGCGAAGCCGATATCGTAATGCTTCCCGAGCCTTTCGTAACACAGCTTACGAGCAAAAACGCAGAGTTTAAGGTCTGCCTTGACCTTACGAAAGAGTGGAACGCATGCTCCGACGGCGAACTGTGCATAGGCGCGCTCGCAATCAACACAGCATTTGCCCAAAAGAACGCGGACGCTGTCTCAAAATTCCTCAAGGAATACAAAGAAAGCGTTGACTTTACGAACGCGTCACCGGAAGAGGCGGGAAAACTTATAGAAAAGTGCGACATTTTAGCCGCCGCCGTTGCACAGAAAGCAATACCGAACTGTAACATAACATGCATTACGGGCGCGGATATGAAAAAGAGCCTTACCTCGTTCTATCAGGTTCTCTTTGACTTCAACCCCTCTGCAATCGGCGGAGCAATGCCTGCCGACAGCTTCTACTACGGAGCCTAACCATTATAATTAATAACACAAAATGCGGGCTGTAAAAACGTGTTTACAGCCCATATTTTTAAGAAAGTGAATTTTTGCTATGAAAAAAGCGTTAAAATGCATCATTACGGCAATAATATGGCTCGGAATATGGCAGATATTGAGCATGATTGCAAACCTCGAAATGCTCCTGCCCTCCCCCGCCGGCACGTTTAAGGCGCTAGTTTCGACAGCACAAACCGAATATTTTTGGCAAAGTATTTTCTATACGCTTATACGAATCGCGGTCGGATTCCTCCTTGGGTGCATTATCGGAATACTCCCGGGCTTTATAACGTTTTTTTCAAAAAATGCGCAGACATTTTTCTCCCCGCTTCTGCATATAATTAAGGCTACGCCCGTGGCTTCGTTTATAATTCTCGCGCTCGTATGGATGAAATCAACATTTGTTCCGTCGTTTATTTCGGCTCTTATCGTAATTCCGTTCGTGTGGTCAAACGTCAGCACGGGACTCAAAAGCGCCGACACGCTGCTGCTGGAAGCCTCGCGCGCGTTCGCGGTTCCGATGAAAAAACAGCTTAAAAACATTTATTTTCCCGCAGTAAAACCGTATCTGCTCTCGGCATTTTCGACGGCGGCGGGACTTGCGTGGAAGGCGGGAGTCGCGGCAGAGGTCATATGCTATCCCCCGTATTCAATCGGCAAGGGCATATATAATTCGAAAATTTATCTCGAAACGCCCGAGCTTTTCGCGTGGACGGCAGCTGTCATACTACTGAGCGTGGGACTTGAAAAATTAATATTATTCATAACGAAAAGAACGGGGGCGAAAAAAGAATGATTGAATTTGAAAACGTATCAAAATCATACGGGGACAAAAAGATAATCGACTCGCTCTCGTGTTCGTTTGAATACGGAAAAACGTATGTTCTGACAGGCAAATCGGGCGTCGGCAAAACCACGCTCCTGCGCGTTATGTCGGGACTCGAAAAGTATTCGGGTAAAATAACGGGACTTGAAAACATGAGAAAAACTTTTCTCTTTCCCGAGGACAGGCTTCTTGAAAATCTCACGGCGAGCGAAAATATACGCTTTGTTTACCCCGAATTCAGTAATAAAAAAGAATGGTTCTCCCGTTTTCTCCTCGACGGATGCGAAGAAATGAAAATCGGCGAAATGAGCACAGGCATGAAAAGACGTCTTTCACTGATGCGAGCATTTGTTTTTTCGGGTGACGTGTTTTTTCTCGACGAGCCGACGAACGGATTAGACCCCGAAACCGCCCAAACAATACTCAAAACAATGAAAGAATTATTAAAAGGTAAAACCGCGTTTATTATAAGTCATTCGAAACGCGACGCAGCGAATCTTGCAGACTGCGAAATCGTCCTTAACTCACAGCCGGTAAGTGAATTGACATATATTTTGTAACTATTTATCTTTTGTGCATTTGTCAATGATGTGAGACCAAGAAAATAAAAAGAAAAGAGTTGGT
>ERZ808240.394-NODE-394-length-58475-cov-8.611657_pt1 | contig 58475 bp, 47 predicted proteins | sample MGYA00521084_ERZ808240 | MGnify/ENA primary metagenome ERZ808240 (study PRJEB31516, sample SAMN03275571) | gut metagenome | biome: mammalia-associated habitat; material: feces | host: Papio cynocephalus | place: Kenya | collected 2012-08-06 ...
AATAACTATGAGGCAAAGCGCTTTTTAAAGGCGCTTTGCCTCATTTTTTTCCTCTACCCCACCTTACATCTGATTTTATAGCCTTGTTACGAAAAAAAATGCAACTTTTTTACCCTACCAGCCTCATTTTTAACACTGAAAAATTTTGATTGACGTACCTTGTCACAAATTAATACTATATTTGCAGCGTAGTTAAGTAGAAATATTGTATGGTTGCATTATTCAAAAACAGAAAGTTCTCTAAAGAAGTATTTTACAGAGACAAAACTATAATAAACAATTACATATATGCGAATACAAATTAAAACCTTACCTAATACGCAGCCTGTGCCTTTTGACTATCAACAAAAGTTGGTGGGTGCACTACATAAGTGGATTGGGCACAACAGCATGCATGGCGAAATATCGCTATACTCATTTTCATGGTTGCAAAATGGCTGCAAAGACGGCAATGCACTCAACTTTAAAAATGGCGCAAAGTTCTTTATTAGCTTTTACAACAACAATGTACTGAAAAACATTATCCACTCAATACAGAGTGACCCCGAACTATTTTGTGGCATGAAAGTGAAAGAGATTATGTTGGTTAATGACACCGATATACAAGAGCGTGATTTGTTTTTCTGTGCAAGCCCAATATTCATCAAACGTAAATTAGATAACGGAACGATAAAGCAATATAGCTTTAACGATGCTGAAGCAAACGAACTAATGACTGAAACCTTAAAAGCCAAAATGCTTAAGGCTGGTTTAGAACCAGACAATACGCTCAACATATGTTTTGACCTATCTTATGCTAAGAAAAAACAAAAACTCGTACGCTATCACAACATAGGCAATAAGGCCAATTTATGTCCTATTATCATAAAAGGCAAACCTGAAACCAAATTGTTTGCATGGAATGTAGGTATAGGCAATTGCACAGGAATTGGCTTTGGAGCTATTTATTAACAAAGAAATAAATTTAAGCTTATGTATTACGTAGTTACCTATACAGGAAAGTTTGCTTTTATAAAACCCTGGACGGCTGTGCGCGATGGTGAAACATTTAGCCAACAATTTCTTACCCCATCAATTATTGAGGGAATAGAAAAGAAGCTTTTTCCAGAAACGTTGGCTGAAAGTGGCATTAAGCATATAGCAAGGCACAAACTCACTTACCAATCAATGGACCCGCAGCAAGAGGTTACCCAATCACGTGGACTTAATAAACAAGGGCTGCGAGAACGCTCGGTTATTAAACGCAACGTATTGCTAAACCCTACACTGAAACTAGCTTTTCTCACAGCCAAAGATGCAGAACGAGCTAAAGTGCAACACATTTGTTTGTGCCGCAATGAAGATATTTTGTTGCCACAACCATTGGTAGAAGAATTGGCTGAAGAAGGCTTCAATCAATTGCCTGGATTTGAACTCAGATTGGGCGATTCTCCGCAATCGTTTATGGTAGGTTTTAACCGCTTTGCTAATTGCAACCCAATGAAAGGTTGGCTTGAGTATAACGGACAAAGTTTGTAAAATATGTCAGAACACCCCGAAATATTAGCAAAAAGCGAGCAACATGGGCACGTAACGCTTTTTCAACACCTTAAGAACGTGGCAGAGGTTGCTGCTGTTATGGCCGAGCACTTGGGGCTTGACAAACAAACTGCCATAGAAGGTGCATGGCTTCATGATATAGGAAAAGCAAGCCCTGTGTTTCAAAAGGCACTAGCAAAAACATTTATACGCAAACCTGGATTTGTTTTCCGCCATGAAATAGCCTCAATTCTTTTTATTTCGCTAATTGCAGAATCACGCCGTGATGCAGTAATAGACATGGTTATCGCTCATCATAAATCTGTAATGAACGATATTGGTAAAAAAGGCATTGTAGACTTAGATGACTATAACGAGGAATGCTTTAACGAACATATCAAATTCTTTGAAACATGGAGTGATGCTGCATTGGATATTCTTGGCACATTAGGAATGCACGTCCATCCAATCTCTGTAGACGAAGCAACTGCAAACTATGAGTATGTAGTAGAATATTGTGCTAAACGAAGAATTGGTTGTTCTGCATGGCGTGGATTATTAATGGGAGCCGATCATATGGCTTCTGCTCTTGAAACAGAAGAACAAATACCTACGAAGAAACTCTTTGTCTTGCCAGATCTGAGTTTTTATAATCGTTCCAGTTCACTATATCCATTGTCGCAAATTTCTGCAGAAAACGAAAAAATGCATACTCTGGTAACAGCTCCTACTGGAGCAGGAAAAACAGATTTTCTATTGCGTAGATGCAAAGGACGCGTGTTTTATACGCTACCCTTCCAAGCATCAATAAACGCCATGTACGAACGAATAAAACACGATTTAGCAAATACAAAAGCTCAAATATATCTGCTTCATGCCACATCAAGTTTGAAACTTGAAGATGGGCAAATTGAAGAACGCATTATGCAACGCATGATGGGAGCTTCTGTTAAGATTATGACTCCCCACCAAATGGCTTCAGTGGTGTTTGGCATTAAGGGGTATGAGTCAATGGCGCTTGATTTGCGCGGATGCGATGTAATTCTTGATGAAATACACACCTATTCAGACACCATTCAAGCCATTGTCCTACGCATTATAGAAATACTTGTAGCATTAGGCTGTCGCATACATGTTGGTACTGCTACTATGCCAACTGTGCTATACAACAAAATATTGGCTTTACTCGGTGGTAAAGACAAAGTGTATGAAGTTAATTTGCCCGCAAAAATTCTCAAAACTTTCAACAGGCATAAAATATACAAACTACCATGCAAAGACGAAATTGATGGTGTTATCAAAGATGCTATTGATAATAAGCAAAAAATATTAATAGTATGTAACCAAGTAAAACGTGCACAAGAAGTATATCAGCAAATAGAAAATACGTATCCCGAAGTAGCAAAGATGCTTATACATAGCCGATTCAAGCGCAGTGATCGCACACAAAAAGAACATGAGCTAATAAACGCTTTAAACACGATGGAACAACAACCATGTATTGTCGTATCTACGCAAGTGGTAGAAGTGAGTTTAGATATTAGTTTCGACTTGATGATAACTGAATGCGCACCTATCGATGCCTTAATCCAACGATTTGGCCGTGTTAATCGTAAACGTACTTTAGAATCAATTAGTCATTTTAAGCCTATATACGTGTTAGCACCTCCAACTGATAAAACAGAAGCTTTACCTTATACACTTGATGTTTTAGAAAGAACTTTTGAAGTGTTACCCGATAATGGGAAAGTTCTTGATGAAACAGAGGTACAAGGAATGATAGATATGGTATATCCCCATATAGAGTTTACGAATATAGACTTTAGTGGAGCTGCGTTTATGGATGGCAAATGGCAGCTACAATGTTTGTGTAATAAAGCAAAATCGGCTTTGCTTGATACTTTAGATATAAACTCTGCTATTTGCATTACTGAAAATGATAAGAAAACATATTGCAATAGTAATGCTATGGAACGGAGTAAACTAGAAATACCGGTGAGCTATCATTCAATTGCCTATCGCAATCTTGAACAAATAGCAATTGAGCATAGCCATCTATTTATAGTACCTAATAGTGCATACAATAATGAATTAGGACTAAGTACTGATATGTGCCAAGTTGGGAATTATCAATCTTTTGAAATACTTTGAAACATGATAACAGCTACAATTGGACGAATGTTTCTTGAAGCATACAACGAAACATATGGAACAAACTATGATGCTCGTACTTTTTTTGTGGAGCAGTTCTATCCTTTGTTCTTTGACCATAACAAATATATGATGACTGGTGGCAATTCGCCATTAGAAAATCCCAAACTAGCTTGGGAGAAGATGATAAAGGGAAACATAACTTATGAAACTGCAGAACAGCGCAGGCAACGTTTTATTAAACTTATGACAAAGATTGATGAGTGTGAGCCTGATATGAGTATTGCGAGAGGATTTTCATCTGCCGATGTTTTAGCTACCACTTCTGGACAAGTTACAGATATGAACCTAAACTTAGAGCAAGAGGATGTTTTCCTCTCTTGGTTGGGGGATGGATTAGGTGTAGGTGTTCAAGGAGGACTCTCAATTCTGTTTTGCGATAAAAGCATTCTGATGGATTTATTTAAAGGATGGAAGTATTATAGACTCATACTTGATAATACTCAAAAAGCCAAGGGAAATCAAATAAACACTTGGAATGGGAAATGGTTGTCGCACTATTATAATGAACGTGTGTATGACGAGAATAATCCTCTTCAAGGGCTTGATGTTTTTACACAAAACAAAGACGGAGTTCTGAGCATCGAAACTTTAAATTGGACAGAAGTGCTTGTAAAATTGGCACAAAAAAACAAAGCGAAACAACTTATGGGGGCTATCTATAGCATTGGACAAACTAATACTACAATAGGTTTCATCCCTTTTGAATTAGATCAAATTCGGAAGCCATGGCAGCTTTATCATCAGCTTTTTGCAAATATAAAATCAAATTCAAACAAAGTTGAAACTCTTTGGGGTACAGCCTTTGGCTTTCGTACAGCTTGTACAAAAGGTGTGATAGGTGTAGAGGCTATGGAACCTAAGGGACTTAGACCCTATATAACAAAGGGAACAATGCCTAAAATGGCTAAAGATGAGGAACAAACAATTAGTTATAATGTATATAAAACTTGGTTATTAGCTATGCTTAACAACGATGCTTTATGGGATAAATCCCAACAATTGGCACATCTACTGATGGAGGCTTCTACTGATAAGTCTAAAGAAATCAGCACAAAGCCCAAGAACTTGGTAAATGGTGTACTTGGCGCAACTAACAAAAAACAGTTTATAAACTGCATTACAGAAATTGTGCCCTTAATAAACGACAAAAAGGCACTAACTGATATTGTGAAGGATATCCACAATATGCCCAATGATAACGTGCCTTACTTCTTAACCTTGCTACGTTTTCTATATGCTATGTCTAACGATTAAATCTTTTCAGTTATGGACAATCCTTTTATCTATTTGCGTGGTTTGAAGCATGCAAACTTTACTGTTTTCTGTGTTGAAAATGGTCAGAAAAACTTTTATGATCCACAATTTGGCGTACGTATGCCTTATTCTAGTGGTCAACAAGTTAAGCGTTCTATTATGGAAACAATTACAGAAATGCTTAACGTGGAGCCTGCGCCAATCGAATTTTACTTCGATGTAGACAAGAAAAATACACTTAAAGAAGGCGAAGTTATGTCACTTTGTAATCCTCTCTACACAGACCAATTGCTAGGCGGTTGGATGAGAACTCCTAAGGGCGGTAAAGAAGGGCGAGCACTAAAGCGCAGGAGCCCATTTTGCATTTCTGCCATGACACCACTTCATCCTTTATTAGCAAACTTACCAAGTGAGTCTGCATCTTTTGACCGCTCTAATCGTCCCGATGTGCACAAGGTTGTTGTGCGCAACGCTGATGGGCAAGCGATGAGCGAAGAGCAGATAGAAGAGTTACTTGGCAAGAATGATCGCAGCTTATTGCGTAAATGGATCCCCAACAATACGCGTGCAACAGGCCTATTTGTGTATGATGTTGCCATCGACTTGCGCCGCCTCTTTTGTGTATCGGCAAACAAACTTGAGCCTGAAGTAAGCCCAGAGGTATTAGAACAACTAAGAGCAAAAGGATGGATTTTAGGCAAAAACGTATTTGGCGAATGTCTCATCATGCCTGCCGAAGAACGTAAAAAAATTATTCCTGCCATTGCTGAAGCGCTGATAAACTGGCATATCAGTTCAAACCAAGCACGTACCTTCAGTTTGATGGAAACTTTGGCCATTGCCGTTAGCGACAATGCCAACACCTTGGCGGCTGCTATTCGTGCTAAATTGGTTGATGACGGTGGCGAACATCCTAAAGCTAAGCCTATTGTTGACAATGTAGAAGGAGCTAAAACCTTTATTACGCTTCCTTGCGCAGGATATGTTGTTACAGAAGGTGAGAGCGCAGATGCTTTGCAACAAGCTAAACAATGCTTAATAGGCCGTATGATGAGCTTTGACTACGAAAACCAGTTGTAATGCAAATCTAATAAAATCTCATACGCTACTTGAATTAGCGTATGAGATTTTCATCTTTCGAATATGATTATTACAGGAACACATTTAAATTATTACCATATTTGCCATCGAAAGCTCTGGCTTTTTGCTAATGGTATTAACATGGAACACGAATCCGAGTTGGTAGAAATAGGCAAGTTGGTACATGCATCAAGTTATCCTCAACGTAGGTCGCATTATGAAGAAGTTGCAATTGATGGTGTTAAAGTCGATTACTTTGATACACACAAAAACACCATACACGAAATAAAAAAATCTAACAAAATGGATGTAGCACATGAATGGCAACTAAAATACTATATGTATGTGTTTGAGCAACACGGCATAGAGCATATTAAGGGTATATTAGAATATCCAACACTACGCAAAACACAAGAGGTTTTTCTCACAGATGTTGACCGCAACGATATCCAACTTATGAAGAAAGATATTGAACTTATTACACAACAAACAGCATGCCCTCCCATCATAAAAAAAAGCATTTGTAAGAATTGCAGTTATTATGAATTTTGTCATATACAAGAAGTCCAAGAATGAAAAGAAGTTTCTACATATTTAATCCAGGCATAATTGAACGCTGTGACAACACACTGAAATTTACACCAGTAATAGAAGAAGAAAACAAAGAAGCCAAGCAACCATCTCGTTTCATACCAATTGAAGATGTTGCAGAAATTTATGCTTTTGGTAGCTTAAAAGCAAATAGTGCTCTCTTTAATTTCTTGGGCCAAAAAGACATACCTATACATTTCTTCGACTATTATGAAAATTATACAGGAAGTTTTATGCCACGCGATGGATTGCTTTCTGGCAAGGCTCTATTAGCACAAGTTAAAGCATACAATAGTAGCAAACGTAGATTGGGATATGCCTGTAAATTTATTCAGGGAGCTGCATGGAATATGACTATGAACCTTAACTATTATAACCGACGAGGTAAAAATCTGCAAGCTATTATCAATTCTATTAAAACACTTGCCGACAAGCTACCTCTAACCAAGGCTATAGATGAGGTTATGGGAATTGAGGGCAATATCCGCCAACTTTATTATTCTGCATTCGACATTATTTTAGCTGATTTTAAAATGAATGGACGATCTAAGCAACCACCGCAAAATGAAGTGAATGCACTAATTTCATTTGGTAACATGATGTGTTATGCTGAAACCTTAAGAGCGGTGCACCAAACGCAACTTAATCCTACAATTAGCTACTTACACACACCTGGTGAACGACGCTATTCGCTATGTCTTGACATATCAGAGATTTTTAAACCTATTATCGTAGATCGAGTCATATTCAAAATGCTCAATAAACATGCACTGTCCGAAAAAGATTTTGACTACAAACTAAATCGTTGCTTGCTTAATGATAAAGGGAAAAAGATATTTGTCAAAGCTTTAGAAGAACGATACTCCGAAACTTTTAAGCACCGATCCTTAGGACGTAACGTTAGCTACCGACATCTAATAAAGCTTGAATGTTACAAACTGCTCAAAGACATATTGGATATAGAAGAATACAAACCTTTTAAAATGTATTGGTAATTAATATAATGTATATAATTCTAGTCTACGACATTGGTGAAAAACGCGTTGGCAAAATGCTAAAGCTATGCCGTCAATATTTAAATTGGATACAAAATTCTGTGTTCGAAGGAGATTTAACAAATAGCAAGTTACAAGAACTAACGATAAAAATAAAATTCCTTATCGACACAAAAGAAGATAGTGTCATACTATTCACAAACAAGATGGATTATAATATGAATAAGCAGATAATAGGTAAAGAACGCATGGATATTGACAACTTTTTATAATTTTGCTATTATAACTTTGCTATGCAAAATATTGTCCATCCCATAGTAGGTTGCCTCCAACACATAGTTGTCTATGTCTATGACATTGCTAGCATATACAAACATGTCATAGTAACCATTCAATCTAAACCATTGATATTCAATATGAAAAGCGTAATGTCGTTCTCCCTACTTTTTTTTAGTATTGTACATCGACATTTTTTTAAACCATTTTTGCTATTTTTGCAATATTAAACTTCTTGAAAACGCTATCTTTCTCTAGCTTGTATTCAAGGGGTCTTAATCGAACCTTATTGGAATTGAAACAGCGAAGCAAAGAGATTTTGTGCTGCTTGTTCTAGTCTTAATCGAACCTTATTGGAATTGAAACTTCGGAATAGGTTAGGCATTCGGGGTCGTTGCGAGGGTCTTAATCGAACCTTATTGGAATTGAAACTGATGTTCTTTGGCTTGAAAGTCTCTTTGCCGAAAGTCTTAATCGAACCTTATTGGAATTGAAACCTGACTGAAACGCACCGTGAGACCTGTTTCTTCGTGTCTTAATCGAACCTTATTGGAATTGAAACAGACCTTACAGCCTATCACAAGCGGCTACAGTGTAGCGTCTTAATCGAACCTTATTGGAATTGAAACAGCGAAGCTACTGCAGAAGCATGGTGCATGCGACAATGTCTTAATCGAACCTTATTGGAATTGAAACTATTTTATTTTCGGTTCTTCTGTTCATGATATTTTGTCTTAATCGAACCTTATTGGAATTGAAACCATTGCTTTTCACATAGCACTTACTTGCGCTTAAAGGGTCTTAATCGAACCTTATTGGAATTGAAACAAAATAGAAGAAACAAGGCCACTAGCAGCACCAATACGTCTTAATCGAACCTTATTGGAATTGAAACTATGTTATGGTAAGCGAAAAATTTCCGATGAGTAGGTCTTAATCGAACCTTATTGGAATTGAAACTATTTTATTTTCGGTTCTTCTGTTCATGATATTTTGTCTTAATCGAACCTTATTGGAATTGAAACCATTGCTTTTCACATAGCACTTACTTGCGCTTAAAGGGTCTTAATCGAACCTTATTGGAATTGAAACAAAATAGAAGAAACAAGGCCACTAGCAGCACCAATACGTCTTAATCGAACCTTATTGGAATTGAAACTATGTTATGGTAAGCGAAAAATTTCCGATGAGTAGGTCTTAATCGAACCTTATTGGAATTGAAACAAAAATAGATTTTGAATGCACATCAGATATAACACTGTCTTAATCGAACCTTATTGGAATTGAAACTGTGACCATTTCATTGCAGTATTTAGCCCGCTATTATGTCTTAATCGAACCTTATTGGAATTGAAACATAAGAATACCATGTTCACGAGCAGTAAATTCAAGTCTTAATCGAACCTTATTGGAATTGAAACTGCGTCAATTTCATCGCAGAATTAAGTGTAGGATTATGTCTTAATCGAACCTTATTGGAATTGAAACATCTTCTTGCCCATGTGTCGCGTACTTGTTCCCAAGTCTTAATCGAACCTTATTGGAATTGAAACGGATAAAGGCTCGCGATATAAAGTGCACTTTATTCACGTCTTAATCGAACCTTATTGGAATTGAAACGAAGTTAGGATAGGATTTTTAGGATACCAATACCCGGTCTTAATCGAACCTTATTGGAATTGAAACTTGTATGAAAACAAAGTGTATGGTTCCCGTCGAGGTCTTAATCGAACCTTATTGGAATTGAAACCGATGGCTGTCTTTGACAATCCAAAGTCTTTGCATTGTCTTAATCGAACCTTATTGGAATTGAAACAGTGTTGTTTCTCATTGCTTCCTCATTCAGATTGGTCTTAATCGAACCTTATTGGAATTGAAACTTCAGAGGTCGGGAACATTATCCTCATTCACTTGTGTCTTAATCGAACCTTATTGGAATTGAAACATAATAATACCATGTTCACGACACTCGAAATCAAAGTCTTAATCGAACCTTATTGGAATTGAAACGGTAGCAGCTTACACCTACCTCAACCGCTGACACCCGTCTTAATCGAACCTTATTGGAATTGAAACTGTTCGATATGCGTTATGTGAACTTTACTAAAGAGTCTTAATCGAACCTTATTGGAATTGAAACATTTGTGGCCGTCGGTGGAGCATGATCCACCCGCGTCTTAATCGAACCTTATTGGAATTGAAACCCGCTCATAGCTCAAAACCTCGCAAGTATAGAATAAGTCTTAATCGAACCTTATTGGAATTGAAACCTCATATAATCTACATTATAAGTACGAGCACTCTCGGTCTTAATCGAACCTTATTGGAATTGAAACTAGAATGTTCCGTACCGTCCAGCTTTGAAGTATGCGAGTCTTAATCGAACCTTATTGGAATTGAAACATATTGAATGATGGCGACACCGATGTAACCCCTCGGTCTTAATCGAACCTTATTGGAATTGAAACTTCCGCAATGGCATCAGAGTACCCCTCTGACGACATGTCTTAATCGAACCTTATTGGAATTGAAACTTTCATACGGCCGTTTGCGGTCGTCGGCGTGCTGTGTCTTAATCGAACCTTATTGGAATTGAAACTACGATATAGGCGACCTTTGGCTAACGGGCGACAGTGTCTTAATCGAACCTTATTGGAATTGAATTTACATAAAAAGTGCTTCTCAACTTACAGATTATATTGTCTTAATCGTCCTCTTTTTGTAAAAATAAATACACATAACTGTAAATATTTTAGGATAATTAAGATATATGCAATATCTTTGTAACTGAATTACAACAATATTCTTTTACTATTGCTATAAGCTATGAGGCGTATGGACAATAGTTATATGTATATTGCAGCATTTGAAAGTTTGTACTTAATCATTACTTATTATTGAAGTGAAGGGCTTACAAAGAATTCATTTAAAGCTATTCTGTATGAAATAGCGAAGTAATTTCTAAAAAACTCTATTATTATCACACATTTTATTAATTCACAAATTTTACGATAGTTAATAGCCAAAATCTATTCTATGAAGTATTTACGTCTTAAAGCATTTATCGCAACCTGCATTCTTTGCGTGGTTGGAACAATTAGTGTGTGGGCAGATTCTTATACCTATAAGTATAAGGCGGTTAAAGCAGATTTTAGCCCTGAAAGTAAGAGTTCTTTTTCGTTTACAGACGCTGACGTAACTTGGAATGTTACGGAAGTTGGACTTACCAATTATGTATCAAAAAGCGGTCAAAATAAAGGTTTGCAAATTGGCTCTTCGAGTAGCAGTTTACCCTCGGAATTAACGCTTACAACTAGCAGCATACAAGGAGACATACAGTCCATAATTGTTGAAACATCTACCAATGCGGATGTAAAGTTTTCTCTTAGTGTATCGGTTGGAGGCATTGAAATAGGCGAAGCATCCATAACCAATAATAATGCAGCATATACATTCACCCCAAGTAGTACTCTCAATGGAGAAATTTGCTTGAAATGGAATAATAGCGAAAAGCCAGCAGGGCCAGTAAATATTAAATATATAACCATCAATTACACAACTTCTTCTGAGCCTATCACTCCATCAAAAGTTGCAGTTCCAATCTTCAGTGAAGATTCAAAAGATTTCTCTGACATATTCAATCTTACCCTGTCTACATCAGAGGATGCAACAAAAATTCTATATACCATAGATGGGTCTAATCCTTCGTATAAAAACAATGTAGGTATAGAATACAATTCACCTATCAGCATCACTCATTCCACCACTATTAAAGCTATCGCTATATCTGCCGATGGAGATGAAAGCGATGTAGTAGAAAAGACATATAAACTCAGCCTTCTGGCTCCCACATTAAGCGTTAATAGTTGCTATTTTTCAGAAGCCTTTGATGTGAATATTTCTACTCCAGCTACAGCCTCTGAGCATATTTTGTATACGCTTGATGGGTCGGAACCAAGCATGAGTAACCCATCATCGGTTACATATAATTCGCCAATCAGCATTTCTGCAACTACTACGTTAAAAGCAGTATCTGTTGCTTCCAATGGATCTGACTTTGAATATAGTCCGATAGCAGTTGCTACTTACAAGCAGAATAATGCAACCGATGAAGAAATCATTTGGTCTGAAAATTTCAGTAATTTTAAAAAAGATGATATACCTACAGAAGGAGAAAATGCAACCTATACAAGTTCGAAAGCAAAAGTCTATACGGGTTCGTATGCGGGTGGCAGTTCTCCCGAAATTATTTTAAACTCCAAAGGTTATTTTGCAGCAACAATCAGCAATTTAAAAGGATGCAAAAGAGGGGTCATTCTGAATTTTAAATCAAACGTAAAGACGCTCAGCATAACAATATCAAATGCAACCAAACTATCTGAGAATATAACGAATATTTCATCTGGTTCACAATATGCAATAACCTATATTTATGCATTAGATGACGCAGAGCAACCTATTGAAGTCAAGTTTGCGCATAATTATAGTGGAAATGCACGCATTGACGATATAGAGTTGTCTAAGTATGAGAATATTGATTATTTCACCATTACAGATGCGGGTTATGCTACCTACTACACCTCAGCAGCTTACACAATGCCTAATGGAGTGACAGGCTATATCATAACAGACAATGATGGCGAAACACTGACTATGGAAGAGCTTTATACAGAGGGAACAATAGTTCCTGCTAAAACAGCTCTTTTAATACAAGGCAATGCTGCAAAATATGCGTTCTTGCCAGTGGTTTCAGCAGAAAGCGCACCACTTAATAACAAACTACATGGCTCGGATGAGCCAGAAACAACCTTTGTTGAAGGCGACAATGTTGCTTACTACAAACTTGCCTATGACGATAACGGCACCAATCTTGGATTCTATTGGGATCAGGAAGATGGAGCTGCATTTGAAAATGGTGCACACAAGGCTTATCTTGCTCTTAGCAACAATTCATTGCTCAGCCAAAAGCGAGGATTTCCCATTGCCGATATAAACAATAGCACAGCAATCAGACAAACAACTTGTAAAAGGCCAGCGTATGCTAATAGTTACATCTTTAACATTCATGGCCAGCGAGTTCAATCATTGAAGAATGCAAACAAAGGCATTTACATTACGAAAGGAAACAAAATCTTGATTAAGTAATAAGCATAAGTATGAAAAAAACATACATTACTCCAACACTATCAGTTATCAAATTCACAACAGAAACAATTCTCGCCACTTCTACTGTTACAGGGGCACACAACCAAGTTTCAAGACAATCACAATTATCAAACAAAGGCTCATTCAATAAAGGCCCTTGGTCTGAAGATGAATAACAAGCAACAAGGCAGAACCACTCTATCATACTGTGATTCTGCCTTGTTCTTTAGTAATTAATTTTACAACTATCCGCTAAACATTTCAGAAACAAATAAATATAGGACTAGTACTTATTCTAAAGTATCAGCCCTTTTTGGTTATCTTTGAATGGCACAAAAAATAGATATCTATGGGCAAAAGTGCACATTTCTTCGGACAAATAACATAAGCTAAAATACAACTCTTAAAATTACAAATATCTGTCACTTATTTACTCAAGAAACAAGGTAAAAAGTATTCAAACATTTGCCAAAGCAAGCAAATGCTTGTACTTTTGCATATGGATAGGTGAACAAAGGCTCTATATTGCACACCTCGCACAAGTGTTTAAAAAATTTGCATAATCAATAGCACATCTATCACTAAAAAGAACATACATTATATAATCAAAATATGCGTAATTCATCAGCTTTGCAGTATACCTCTTTCCATGTGAAAGAGGCTACAACTCTCCTTGAATTTATTGAACATGCTCTCAATGGCGTGAGCCGCAATCGGGCAAAGGCCATACTCAGCGGTGGCGGCGTGAGGGTTGATCATAAAAATACACGGCAATTTGATCTTGCACTTAACCCTGGACAAGTGGTAGAGATTTCAAAGAAGAAACCTAAAGGCGAGTTGCAGAGCAAGTTTGTGAAGATTGTTTATGAGGATGCCCAGATAGTGGTAATAGAAAAGGCACCTGGCATTCTTTCTATGGCTTCGTCGCACCATGCTTTCTGCGTAAAGCAAGTGCTCGACGACTACTTTCATCGCACACACCAAAAATGTACTGCACACGTGGTGCACCGCCTCGACCGTGACACTTCGGGACTGCTGGTGTATGCTAAGACGCTTGAGGCAGAACAGATACTCGAACACAATTGGCGCGATATTGTAACCGACCGTCGCTATTTGGCTCTTGTGTCGGGCGTTCTTGATGAGCCACAAGGCAGCGTAGAGAGCTGGCTTAAAGACAACAAGGCTTACTTTACTTATTCATCGCCCGTAGATAATGGGGGTAAATATGCTCTTACACACTATAAGGTGCTTAAAACTGATGGGAAACACTCGCTTGTAGAGTTGAAACTTGAAACTGGACGTAAAAACCAAATACGCGTACACATGCAAGACCTTGGGCACCCTGTATGTGGCGACATCAAATACGGCAATGGTGATGACCCTATAGGACGCCTTGCATTGCATGCCTACCGCTTAAACTTTTACCATCCCATTACGGGCGAACCTTTGAGGTTTGAAACCAATGTGCCACGTGGATTTAGACTTTAAAAGTCTCTATCTGTTCGTTAAAACAGAATATAAAGTGTTCTAAATTACAGAAAGTACTATCTTTTATTGCTAAGAATATGCAAAGAATGTAAACTTATTAATACATTTGCACTGCAATTTTGATAGATGGTATGGAGATATTTTGATTATATATTACATGCCATTTGTCGTAAAAAAAACATATATACAATGAAAAAGATTTTACTTACTGTAGCTATTGCTGCAGCATCGCTCTCTGCAAGCGCTCAAACTTATGTTGGTGGTTCTGTTGGCTTTTGGCGCAATAGCGACAAGAACTCTACAAACGTAACCATACACCCTGAAATCGGCTACAACCTCTCTAATAAGTGGGCTCTTGGTTTAGGAATTGGTTACACTTACGACTACACTAATGGTGGCAAACGCCACGACTTTACTATCGACCCATACGCTCGTTGGAGCTATGCAAAGTTTGGTCCTGTAAGCCTATTCCTTGATATGGGCTTCGGAGTTAATCCTGTGAAATACAAAGGCGCAGACGACTCACAAGTTGCTTGGAGAGTTGGTGTACAACCAGGTTTACAAGTAAGCCTTACAAAGAAGATTGATTTTGTTGCTCACGTTGGCTTCTTGGGATATCGTGAAGGTGATGGCAGTAACTACTCATATGGTGAACAAGGTTTTGGCTTTAACGTTGATGGCAACAACCTTTTGTTTGGTATTGAATACAACTTCTAATCAGATTAAAGATTAAGAAACAAGAATAGAATAAGCGTGAAACTTACTAAAGGTAGGTTTCACGCTTATTCTTATTTTTTACTTTCTCTATATTTATTTCACTCTTATCACACTAAGTCCGTCGCGTTCGGGCAGAATGAGCTGTTCTACTCGGGAATCGGCGGCTACATAGTCGTTAAATTGGCGAATAGCCAAGGTTTGAGCATCATGGTCGTAGGCAGGGTCTATCACATGGCCATCCCACAGCGTGTTGTCGGCAAGGATAAGTGTGCCACTATGTGTGTAGGGCATCAGCAAGTCGTAATATTCAATGTACTCGCGCTTATTGGCATCGATAAAAGCTGCGTCTATCTGCAACTGCATAGGGGGGAGCAGTTCGAACACATTGCCCACAACCATCTCAATTTTAGCCTTGTAAGGTGCATTTTCAAGCCATGGACGCGTAAAGCATTCTTGCTCATCGTTTATCTCAAAGGTAATAACCCTACTTTCCTCCTTCATTCCCGATGCCATGGCAAGGGCTGAATAGCCAGAGTAAGTGCCAATCTCCACTACCGTTTGTGGCTGGAATAGTTGCATAAGCATGCGCAGGAGCTGTCCTTGTAAATGGCCTGACGCCATGCGTGGACGCAGCAGATGTAGGTTGGTAGCTCTATAAAGGCGTTTAAGGTAATCGTCGGGCGGAGTGGTATGTGCCAATATATAGGATGAAAGGTCGGTGGTAGACATGGATATATATATGAGTATTGTTGAATAAACTAAAAAAAAGAGGAGTTTAAAGGCTAAAACAAATTGGTTGGATATAGTCTTTAAACTCCTCTGTATGTTATACCCTATTTATTAGTTAGGCAATGCTTCTTCGCCCTCGTTTTGGAAAAGGTTCTTAACAATATTCATTTCCATAAACGAAGTGCTCTGCTCTTTGCGTTGTGATCCAAGATAGCAAATGCGATCTTCGGGGTGCAACATGTTATCAGAGAGCAACTTGCGCAAAGCAGCCAAAAGGAACTCATGACCATAGCTCTTCATTGGCATATAAATAGCATAAACACCATATTGCAGAGCTAAGTGACGAACAGTTTTGGCTTTATAACAAATGGCAAGGATGGTACTCTCGCCACGAAATGATGATACGTAACGCGCTGTACGGCCTGTGTATGAGTCCATAATAATGGCACGTAGTTTCATCTTCTTAGTTGCCATCACAGCTTCTTTTGAGAAGAACTCAGTGACATCGGGATTTTCAGATAGAGGAATATCTACATCGCCAAACTCTTTGAAAGTGTCGCGCTCGGCTTGCCAAGCCACAGTAGCCATTGTTTTTACAGCTTCTTCTGGGTAGTCGCCATAAGCAGTTTCGCCCGAGAGCATCAGTGCATCGGCACGCGAATAAACTGCATTAGCAATGTCTGTCACCTCAGTACGAGTGGGACGTGGATTGTGAATCATGCTTTGCAGCATCTGCGTAGCAACAATTACAGGCTTGTGTGCACGGATGGCTTTATCTACCAAACGACGTTGTATGCCTGGAATAAACTCTTGGGGCACTTCTATACCTAAGTCGCCACGAGCTACCATAATGCCATCTGCCACTTCAAGGATTTCGTCAATATTGTCTACACCTTCTTGGTTCTCTATTTTGGCAATAATGCGAATGTCGCTATCGTGAGCATCAAGTATACGGCGAATTTCATATATATCTTCTTTGCTACGTACAAAGCTATGAGCGATGAAAGCTACATCGTAATCAATGGCAAACTCAATGTTTCGTTTGTCTTTTTCAGTAAGCGCAGGCAAGTTGATACGTACACCAGGCACATTTACACTCTTACGCGAACCAAGGGTTGCATCGTTCTCAACATGGCAGATGAGTTCGTTGCCTTCTTTATGATCTACTCTTATGCCGAGGTCGCCATCATCGATAAGAATTTGTGCTCCTTCGCTTAAGTCGTTTACAAATCCAGGGTAAGATACTGCAATGACATCGCGAGTGGTCTTTTGATCTGGACATCCAACTATTGTAACGATGTCGCCTTTATGATATTCTATGGGTTGGTCGGTGATGGTGGTGCGAACTTCAGGACCCTTGGTATCAACCAATATGGCTATGTGGCTTGACACTTCGCGTACATTGTCAATCACACGTTTCATGCCCTTAGCATCTTGGTGAGCAGTGTTAAGGCGCACCACATTCATGCCAGCATCGTAAAGACGCTGAATGAGTCCTACATCGCAACGCATATCAGAGATGGTTGCTACAATCTTGGTTTTTTTATACATTGTATTGTTTAGTTTTGTCGAATATTATAGGGTAGGCTCCATGCCTATGTGCTACAAATCTTTAAGAGCCTCAATACCGAGGCGATAAGAGTTAAGTCCAAAACCGCAAATAACTCCTTTACATGCTGCCGATATCATAGAGTGATGTCGAAACTCTTCGCGTTGATGTACATTGCTGATGTGTACTTCTATAACGGGAAAATGCAATGACCGTATGCAATCGTGCAAGGCTATACTTGTGTGTGTATATGCTCCTGCATTGAGCACTGCGCCCTCTATGCCTTCTGCATTAGCTTGTTGCAAACGATCTATTAAAAAGCCCTCAACGTTGCTTTGATAATATTGCAGTTCATCGTTAGGATAGCGTTGGCGGAGCGCATCCATACATGCTTCCATTGTGCCAGTGCCATAAATACCTGGTTCGCGTTGGCCTAACAAGTTAAGATTAGGACCATTAATGATTAAGAGCTTCATGATTTTTTCAGTATGAAAGAAAAAAGTATATTTGCTCTGCAAAATTACTAATTTTTAACCACACTAAAGTGCAGATTTTAGATAAATATCATACATATCTCACTCTTGAAAAAGGCATGGCTGAAAATACGAGTTTAGCCTACGAACAAGATGTGCGCAAGCTATTGGTGTATTTAGACGACGAGGGGTTAAATGCTTGCGACGTAAAACTTGAAGATTTGCATCGCTTTGCCGCAACGCTCTATGATGCAGGCATTTCGCCTACAAGCATATCGCGCATACTGAGTGGCGTGCGTTCATTCTATCACTTTTTGGCAGATGATGGTTATGTTGAAACCGACCCTACCGAACTACTCGAGATGCCCAAACGTCCAGACCATCTGCCTACGGTGCTAACTGTGCAGCAGGTAGACGACTTAGAAGCAGCAGCAGACTTAAGCACCGAAGAGGGCCAACGCGACAAAACGATAGTGGAGGTGCTTTATAGTTGCGGTCTGCGCGTTACAGAGTTGTGCACGCTTAAGATGTCAGACCTTTTTTTAGACGAAGGCTTTATCCGAGTGCTTGGCAAGGGTAGCAAGCAACGATTGGTGCCAATCTCTCCACGTGCCATCAAGGAATTAAATCTATGGTTCTTAGATCGTTGTCATATTGAAATAAAACCTGGCGAAGAGGATTATGTATTTTTGAGTTTCAGACGTAAGCGCCATTTGTCGCGCATTACTGTATTCCATATTTTGCAAGTATTGGCAAGTGAGGCAGGCATAGAACAACCTATCTCCCCCCATACCTTGCGACACACCTTTGCCACTCACCTGCTCGAAGGTGGAGCAAACTTGCGTGCTATTCAAGCCATGCTTGGGCACGAAAGCATTGTTACTACGCAACTTTACACCCACATCGACCGCAGTTTCTTGCGCCAGCAAGTTCTTGAACATTTACCACGAAGCATGCAAACTGATTAATGTTTTGCAGTAAAAATGCTTGTTACAAACTACTTAAACAATATTGAACACTAAGTTATGAATTATATTTAGTACCTTTGCCACATTATTTGTATTCAACTATATTCACGCATAAGCATTATATATACGCGCATGAAAGACTTTTTCCGTGTAATGCGGCAGTTCGTCATACCTTATAAGGGCTACCTCGTAGGATCGCTCATATTTAATCTGTTATCAGCAATTCTCAACGTTTTCTCGTTTGTTTCAATCATTCCGATGTTACAAATGCTCTTTGGCATAGACCAAAATAAATATGATTTCATACCTTGGTCTGCTGCAGGCATGAGCATGAAAGACATTGCGGTGAACAATATGTATTGGTACACTACTGAGTTGATGGACCAATATGGAGCGGCCACAGCCCTCTTGCTGATAGGTTTATTCTTGGTTTCTGCCACATTTTTAAAAACAGGATGCTATTTTGCTTCGGTAGCCATTATGGTGCCGTTGCGCACAGGCATTGTACGCGATATCCGAACCAAGGTGTATCATAAGATTGTATCATTGCCCCTAAGTTTTTTCAGCGATGAACGCAAGGGAGATATAATAGCACGTATGAGCGGCGACGTAAATGAGATAGAAAATTCTATTACTGGCTCATTGGACATGCTCATTAAGAACCCTATTTTGCTAATCTGTTACTTTGGCGTGCTTATATACACTTCATGGCAACTCACCGTGTTCACCATCATCGTATTGCCACTTATGGGGTGGCTTATGGGACGCATTGGGCGCAAACTTAAGCATCAAAGTCTTGATGCTCAAAACAAATGGAGCGACACCATGGCACAATTGGAAGAAACGCTTGGCGGTATGCGCATTATCAAGGCTTTTACAGCTGAAAACAAGATGATTAAGCGTTTTGACCAATCTACCAACGACTTTCGTGATGCATCCAACAGAGTGGCCATCCGCCAGGCATCGGCACATCCCGTAAGCGAATTTTTGGGTACATCGCTCATTGTTTTAGTACTGTGGTATGGTGGGACGCTCATCTTTTCAGACCATTCACCTATCGATGCCCCTACGTTTATTTTCTATATGGTAATACTTTATAGCATTATCCAACCCTTAAAAGATTTTTCAAAGGCCTCGTATGCTATTCCTAAAGGTATGGCTTCTGTAGAACGTGTCAATAAAATACTAAAGGCCGAAAATCCCATACACGAACAACCCAATCCCATTCATACAGATGGATTGAAAGAACTAATAGAATTTAAAGACGTATGCTTTTCATACAACGGCACTACCCCTGTGCTACAAGGTGTAAACCTCACTGTGCGCCGTGGCGAAACGATTGCACTTGTCGGACAGAGCGGCTCGGGCAAGTCTACTCTTGTAGACCTACTTCCGCGTTATCACGACGTAACAAAAGGTGAAATCTTGATTGATGGTGTAAACGTAAAGGCATTAGCATTGTCCGACCTCAGAGCCTTGATAGGTAACGTTAATCAAGAAGCCATACTTTTTAACGACACTTTCTATAACAACATTACCTTTGGTGTGGAGAATGCTACTATGGAACAAGTAATCGAAGCTGCCAAAATAGCCAATGCACACGACTTTATTATGGAAAGCGAAGATGGCTACAACACCAAGGTAGGCGACCGCGGTTGCAGACTTTCGGGTGGACAGCGCCAACGTGTGTCTATAGCTCGTGCCATATTAAAGAACCCTGCAATACTCATACTTGACGAGGCTACATCGGCCCTCGATACCGAAAGCGAACGACTTGTGCAAGAGGCTTTAGAACGACTTATGAAGACCCGTACAACCATTGCCATCGCTCACCGCTTGTCCACTATTAAAAATGCTGATGAGATATGTGTGCTGTACGAGGGACGCATCGTTGAACGTGGCACACACACCGAATTGCTAAAACAAGGTGGTTATTACAAACGCCTTAACGATATGCAGCAATTATAAGCAATTATATGAAAAATCTTTTTTTAAGTAAAAAAGTTGTGGGGGGGATGCTACGTTTTGTAGTAGTCTACATATTATATGTAGCTTTTTTTGCATTATCAAAAATCTTCTTCTTGTGGGCGCAGCCCTCTAGCATCCAGTCGCAAGTGTCGTTTGGCGAACTTATGCAAGCTATATGGCACGGACTCCCACTCGACCTTGCCACAGCAGGTTACATAGTTACTCCTATATGGTTATGCCTGGAGATTTCTCTGTGGGTTAGTAGTCGTTTTTGGATGCGACTTTATAAAGTGTACATAGCCCTTATTAGCATTGCTTTAGGCCTTATCTATGTAGGCGATGCATGTTTATATCGCTTTTGGAATGTAAAGATAGATGCCACCATTTGGAACTATCTTTCGCAGCCACAGGGCATACTGCAAAGTGTAAGCATGGGTTATGCACTTGCCACTGTACTTGCAGTAGCATTCATAAGCATTGTGCTTTACACGCTCATGTCTTATGCATTTGTTAGCAAGCACATTTCTACACCGCATACTTCTTCATCATCTCTCGTAAGCACCACTCTTCCATTAAAGTCGCGCATTGTTGCAACCTGCATTTGGATTGTTACTGGAGGCTTATTATTCTTGGGCATACGCGGAGGAGTAGGCAAAAGCACAGCCAACGTAGGCATGGTGTATTTCAGCAATCGCACTTTACTTAACCATGTAGCTGTTAATCCCGCTTTTAGTCTTATATCATCAAGTTTCAAAACACGCAACTTTGCTAAAGAAGCACGTTTTTTTGATGAACCAGAGCGCAAGCGCATATTCAGCATGTTAGGCTATAGCACCGAAAGTATCCGTACCGAAAAAATACTAAATACCAATCGTCCTAACGTGCTGATAGTACTTATGGAGGGGTGTGGTGCAAGTTTTGTCAATGCAGTAGAACCTACTGCCAATCCCAACATAACGCCTAATCTTAACAAAATAGCCAAAGAAGGCATTGTCTTTACCCAATGCTACGCCAATTCCTATCGTACAGACAGAGGCACGGTTTGCACCTTTAGCGGTTATCCATCGTTTCCCGATGTTAGCGTAATGAAGGTGCCTGCGGTAAGCGACCATCTGCCAAGTATAGCGCGTTCGCTTAAGGAGAATGGATATACCACACGCTTTCTCTATGGCGGCGACATAAACTTCACCAACACGGCTGGATATTTGCGTAGCACAGGTTATGATTTAATCGAAAGCCAAGAGAGTTTTCCTACCAATGTTCGTCATACCCACGATTGGGGTGTTACAGATTGCATTATGTTCGACTCGCTTTACAATCGCATTATGCGCATGCCCACCCAACGCCCATGGCACATGGGTGTACTAACCCTTGCAAGCCACGAGCCTTGGGGAGTTCCTTACCAGCGCATCAAGAATGATAAAGTAGCCAATGCTATGGCATATCTTGACGATTGTGTAGGAAAGTTTGTAGAGCGTTTTAAGCATACCCAACTATGGAGCAATACGCTTATCATATTCTTGCCCGACCATGGCATTGGCTTTGGTTCTATAACCAACGATGTAGATGAGCGCAAGAGCCACATACCTATTATCATGACGGGTGGTGCAGTCAAACAACCACGCGTAATCTCGTTATTATGTAATCAAACCGACCTTGCCGCAACGCTATTAGGGCAGTTAGGCATCAAGCACAACGAGTTTCGCATGAGTCGCGATGTGCTTAGCACTTCTTATACGCATCCGTCGGCTGTACACACATGGCAAGAAGGCATATATTATAAAGATGCCTCAGGCATTTCGGTTATCAACCTACTAACAAAGCCCGAAAGCATCTTCCGCGAAACACCGCAAGCATCTAAACAACGTGTAAACGCAGCTAAGACCATACTACAAACTTCCTATAACGATTTAGAGCAACGCTTGAATAGCAAGCAGAAATAGCCACCATATTTATTCAGCCAGAGTATCTCTTTGGCATGGTGCTAATTTTTAGGCATAACAATTATGAAAAAAATACTCATAACAGGCGCATCAGGATTTATCGGAAGTTTTCTCGTTGAACGTGCCCTTGCAGAGGGTATGGAAACCTGGGCAGCCGTTCGTTCATCAAGTAACCGTCGTTACCTACAAGACAAACGCATTCATTTCATCAACCTAAACTTGGGTGATGAAAAAGAACTTTATACACAACTCGAAGCACATCTTAAGGACAATGCTGCACCATTTGACTATGTGATACATGCTGCAGGAGCCACAAAGTGTCGCAAGCCCGAAGATTTCTTTACCATCAATGCTGAGGGCACAGCCCATTTAGCCTTAGCACTCCAACTTAGTGGGGCTTTACGCCCACAAGGACGCTTTGTGTTTATAAGTTCGCTCAGTGTGATGGGACCAGCGCACGAAAAAGACTATAAGCCTATCACCGACACCGATTTACCTGTGCCCAACACTGCATATGGAGCATCCAAACTACAGGCAGAAAGTTTTTTGTCAGATATAAAGGATTTAAACTACATAATATTGCGCCCTACTGGGGTATACGGCCCCCGCGAACGCGACTATGCAATGATGGCTGATAGCATAAAGCATCACATTGATTTTGCTGTGGGTTATCGCCCCCAAATTTTAACATTTATCTATGTGGCCGATTTAGTTGATGCAGCTTTTCTTGCTTTAACGCATGGGGTGCGTGGACGCAAGTATTTCCTTACAGACGGCAAAGAATATAACAGCCGCACTTTCAGCGATTTAATACAAATGAAACTTGGCGTAAAGCATGTATGCCATATTGTTGCCCCCTTGTGGGTGTTGAAGATAGTTAGTTGGATAGCTGAAAAATTGGCCAACCTCACAAGCCAGCCCTCCACACTCAATACCGACAAATATCGCATTATGCGTCAGCGCAACTGGCGTTGCGACATTTCGGCAGCACGTAAGGAATTGGGATATAATCCGCAATGGCCGCTCGTAAGAGGTGTAGAAGCCACATTCTAACCCTATCTTTATCAAAAAACCATACAAGGACTCACACTTTCATTTATCTACATGTCTATAACAAATATAAACCATATAGCAACCATGCAGCATGGTGCTGAGGATAAAACACATAAGTTCACTCCAATAGAGTGGATAACATTTGCATATACCCTCTTTACCACGCTTTTAATCATTGCGCTATGGTCGCGCATACATGCCCCTTGGAACCTCATCGAAGGACGTGCCATGGTAGTTGGTGGAATGTTGCTTTTGTGGCTTTTTTACCGCATACGTCCCAACAAGTACATTTTGTTTCTTCGCTACATATTTCCCCTTTCACTATTGGGCTATTGGTATCCCGACACTTATGAGTTTTGCCAACTTTTCCCTAATCTCGACTATATATTTGCTGCTGCCGATAGTGCATTATTTGGTTGCCAGCCCAGTATAGAGTTTTCTCGGGTTATGCCAAAAAAGGTATGGAGCGAATTGTTCCACATGGGCTATTTCTCATATTATCCGCTTATTTTTCTTACTGTACTTGCTCCCTTGTTTACATGTAAAGAGCGTTTTGCACGCACAGCCTTTGTGGTATTATTTAGTTTTTTCCTATACTATTTAATATATGATTTTTTGCCCGTAGCAGGTCCGCAATACTATTTTCATGCCGTGGGCGAAAGCGTTATACAAAGTGGTCACTACCCACATTTGGGCAATTACTTTGCTTATCACACCGAGCTGGCTCCATCGCCTGGTCCCGAAGGCTTCTTCCGCGAATTGGTAGAAGCAACCCAAAAAAGCGGCGAACGTCCCACGGCAGCATTTCCTTCAAGCCACGTAGGTATGAGCACAGTGCTCATGATGTTACTTTGGAACAATCGTCGATGGCTGTTCCTAATAGCCTTGCCATTTTACTTCTTTTTGTGTTGTGCCACAGTCTACATTCAGGCACACTATCTTGTAGATGTATTTGGCGGTTTAGTATCTGCTATACTCTTCTATTTCTTCACTAATTGGGTATGGAATAAATGGACTATGCAAAAATAAGCTTCTTACCATTATGAATTTAACATAATAAGCAATGTATAGCATACCATTATATCTGCTAAATATTTCATAAAGTCCCTTGGCATAAAGGCGAAAACAAACAACAAGGCAGAACTACCCTATCAATTGTAGTTCTGCCTTGTTGCTTTATGTATTATGCCTTATTCTTCGCATTCCACTCCTTTCAGTGTGGCACTCGAAGCATCGGTTATCTTTACACGCACGTATTCGCCTGGATGATGCGTTCCACGGTCAAACACTACCACCTTGTTTTGCTCTGTACGCCCAAAAAGTTGTTCGCGCGAACGCTTGCTTACTCCTTCTACAAGAATTTCATATTCTTTACCAATACACTTTTGGTTACTTGCAGCACTCAACTCATTCTGAAGGGCAATGAGCTCTTCAAGGCGTTGTATTTTAGTTTCTTCGGGCACATCGTCTGGAAGATGCTTTGAGGCGTATGTACCAGGACGCTCGCTATACTTAAACATAAAAGCAGAGTCATATCCACATTCTCTCATTAATGAGAGCGAAAGTTGATGGTCTTCTTCTGTCTCCGAACAATAGCCAACAAATATATCAGTGCTCAATCCACAGTCGGGAATGATACGACGAATAGCAGCCACACGGTCTAAATACCACTCGCGTGTATATTTGCGATTCATTAGTTTAAGTATGCGGTTGCTACCACTTTGTACTGGCAAATGGATGTGTTTGCATACATTGGGTTCTTCGGCAATTACGTGCAATGTTTCGTCGCTCATGTCTTTTGGATGGCTTGTTGAGAAACGAATGCGCATGCCTGGAACTGCTTGTGCTACAATGCGGAGCAACTGAGGGAAAAGTATTTTTGTGCCATCCTCTTTGTTCCAACAATATGAATTAACGTTTTGTCCAAGTAAAGTAACCTCTTTGTACCCACGACTTTCAAGGTCGCGCACCTCACGCAAGATGCTCTCAACATCGCGCGAACGCTCACGTCCACGAGTATAAGGCACAATGCAATAGTGACAAAAGTTGTTGCAACCACGCATAATGCTTACAAACCCCGAGATACGGCTACCGCAATAACGCTCTGGCACAATGTCGCGATAGGTTTCGGTAAGACTCAGTTCTATATCCATAGTCTTATGTCCGGTTTCAGCTTGTGCAATAAGGTCTGGCAAGGAAAGATAAGCATCAGGTCCTGCCACGAGGTCGGCCCCATGCTCATTAAGTAAACCATCCTTTACACGCTCTGCCATACATCCCAACACGCCAATAATGATATGTTTACCTTTACGACGCATTGCGTTCAATGCCTCAAGGCGATGTATAATTTTTTGCTCAGCATTGTCGCGCACAGAGCATGTATTTAAGAACACTGCATCTGCTTGATCAAGTGAGTCGCAAGGTTCATAACCAGCCATTTTCATAACTGATGCTACAACCTCACTATCAGCCACATTCATTTGGCAGCCGTATGTTTCGATATATAGATGTTTCATTTGTTTTTTTAAAAAGTATTATGTTGCTTATTTCCTACCAAAGTCGGCAGGTATTTCCCCCCATTTAGCAGTTTCCCATTTTAACAAAGGAATGCTGCTTATGTCGTTTGCTTTAAGCCAATTCTCAGCGCGTTCAATGAGGTTGTATGCCTCTTGCGTACGTTGGTTGCGTGGCAACGTTGTTTTGCATTGCTTTCTTTTTACCCAAGCCAAGGCATTGCGGCTGTCTGAATATACCGTCAGTACTTGTCCGCGCTGTTTAAGCAACGCAAGTGCATGCACTATAGCCAAGAACTCGCCTATATTATTTGTACCGTAGAGTGGTCCTTTATGAAATATTTGTTGTCCTGTTGCCAAATGCACACATCGATACTCCATCGGCCCTGGGTTGCCAGAACAAGCTGCATCTACAGCCAATGCGTTTGCCATCACCTCTGGTGGGAGTGGCAACACCGTGTCGTTACGATAATCGGGGGGCGGAGGCGGACAGCCATTTTGCTCTTTATAAACAGGCTTAGGGGCAATATTTTCTTGCAACGTAAGTGCCGCTTTAGGCATCGTATTTTTGCCTTGCTGCTCACTTATAGCCTCAGCTACAGCTTGCGCCACTACATTCTGCTTGTAAATGTCACAAGCCTCTTTAATGTTTTTACACGCTTTATACTGAGCACCCACAACGCCTTCCACCTGCTCTCGGCATGTTTCCCAAGTATCGTATATACCAGGCTCTTTGCCTTTCCACACCACGTAGTACTTATTATTTGTTGCCATAGTCTGTAATAGAGAGCATTTAGCCCAAGTGTAGCCACACAATTATACACTGAGTGGCTACACTTGCTTATTTTATATGCTTCAAAAACTTCATAAGTAGGTGTCCAAAATTAATTTTGAATACCTTTCTTACCATGCTTTACATACGCTCTGGCATTTCAATGCCTAACAAGCCCATGCCCAAGCGAACAACTTTGGCAACATTCTTTGATAGTACCAAACGGAATATTTGCTTGTTCTTGTCCTCTTCACGAAGGATGCTAAAGTCGTGGTAGAATTGGTTGTACTCCTTAACTAACTCGTAGCAATAGTTTGCCACAGCTGCAGGTTGATATTCAGTACCAGCTTGGCGCACAACTGCTGCAAAGTCTGCTATATGCTGAATGATTTCTTCCTCCTTGGTCGAGATTTCAACATTTGTAGGCAAGGTTTCTGGAATATGGATGTTTGCATCGTTTGCCTTACGCAATATAGAGCGAATACGAGCATAAGTGTATTGGATAAATGGGCCCGTGTTGCCATTAAAGTCAATGCTCTCTTCGGGGTTGAAGAGCATATTCTTACGTGCATCAACCTTGAGCAAGAAATACTTCAACGCACCTAAGCCCACAATGCGAGCCACTTCGTTTTTCTCTTCTTCGCTCATGTCGGTGTTTTTCTTTGCCTCGTCCATGGTTTGACGTGCCTGTGCTATCATGCCTTCAATCAAGTCGTCGGCATCAACCACCGTACCCTCACGACTCTTCATCTTACCATTAGGCAGTTCCACCATACCATATGAGAAGTGTACAAGACTCTTGCCCCACTCAAAGCCAAGACGATCGAGTAAGATAGAAAGTACTTGGAAGTGATAGTTCTGCTCATTGCCCACCACATAAATCATCTTGTTGATTGGGAAATCCTGGAAGCGCAATTTAGCTGTACCTATATCTTGCGTCATATACACGCTTGTGCCATCAGCACGAAGCAACAACTTCTCGTCTAATCCGTCCTTGGTAAGGTCTGCCCAAACAGAACCATCCTCTTTACGGAAAAATAAGCCCTTTTCGAGTCCCTCTTCTACCGCTTTCTTACCTACAAGATAAGTATCGCTCTCATAGTATATTTTGTCAAAGCTAACACCAAGAGCCTTGTAAGTCTCGTCAAATCCAGCATATACCCATTCGTTCATCTTGCGCCACAAAGCTCTCACCTCAGGGTCGCCAGCCTCCCACTTCACGAGCATTTCATGAGCCTCTTTAATGAGTGGTGCCTCTTTCTCTGCCTTTTCTTTAGCAGCCTCAGCCTCCATGCCTTGAGCCTCGTAGGTAGCTTGCAATTCTTTTACCTCAGCGCGATAGTGCTTGTCAAAAGCTACGTAGTAGTCACCAATTAAATGGTCGCCCTTCTTGCCCGACGACTGTGGTGTTTCGCCATTACCATACTTGAGCCATGCAAGCATAGACTTACATATATGAATACCGCGGTCATTAACTATATTGGTCTTTACCACACGATTGCCGTTAGCTTCGACCACACTAGCAAGAGCCCAGCCAAGCAAGTTGTTGCGTACATGTCCCAAATGGAGGGGTTTGTTGGTATTGGGCGATGAGTATTCAATCATTACCAACGGACTGTTCTCTGTTGGCGCTGTAATGCCATACTTAGCATCGTCATTAATATTGTTTAGCAACTCTATCCATTGTGCAGGAGCCACAACCAAGTTGAGGAAGCCCTTTACTACGTTAAACGATTGGATAAGTTGTGTATTATCCTTTATCCATTGTCCTATTTCTGTAGCAGTTTCTTCTGGTTTCTTATGCGAAATGCGCAATAAGCCAAACACCACAAGCGTAAGGTGTCCCTCAAACTCTTTTTTTGTTTTCTGCAACACAACCTGTTCGGGTGTGATGTCTTGCCCATAGAGAGCCTTTATAGCACTCTTTACGGCATCGGTAAGTTGGTTTTCTATCTTCATGTGTGTATTTTATTTCTGCAGTATATGAGCATGGTTGCATTGCATGCTTCATTGAGTTACTATTAAGTAGGTATTCAAAATTAATTTATATAATCATGTTCTACATTAATTGATATGCCTTAGCACATTGTTTCCGCCATAACCACAGGCTTCATCGGTCACGTAGCCCGCTACGCTCCCTCTTCAGCCTACGCTTCTGACAAAAGCTATGCACAAATTCATATCAATTAATTTTGAACACCTACTTAACTCAGAGTGCAAAGATAGTGCTATTTTTGCAGTTAGCTTATAGCTATTTTCATGTTTCTTAGCTTGTAGTGCATGCTTATTGGCTTACTTCACAAAATTTCCTTAATTTTGCATTGTCTTAGGACAAGACTTGTTAGTAGATTATATATAAACACATCATAAATGGAAGAAAAGAAATTCAAGCGTACGCTTGTAACAGCAGCACTGCCATACGCCAATGGAGGAGTGCACATTGGGCACTTAGCAGGTGTATATGTTCCTGCCGATATCTACGTGCGTTATTTGCGTCTTAAAAAGCGCGACGTGCTATTTATTTGCGGTTCCGACGAGCATGGTGTTCCTGTTACCATTCGTGCCCGTAAAGAGGGATGCACACCCCAACAAGTGGTAGACCGCTACAACAAAATAATCAAGGATTCGTTTAAGGAATTTGGCATCTCGTTCGACGACTTTGGTCGCACCACCTCTGAGATACACAAGAAAACGGCCTCCGACTTTTTCCGTACGCTCTACGATAAAGGCGAATTTATTGAGAAAGAGAGTGAGCAATACTACGACGAGGAAGCTCACACTTTCCTTGCCGACCGCTACATAACAGGCGAGTGCCCACACTGCCATGCAGAGGGTGCTTATGGCGACCAATGCGAAAAATGCGGCACAGCCCTTTCGCCCACAGAACTCATCAACCCCAAGAGCATGGTAAGTGGTTCAAAGCCCGTTTTACGCAAAACCAAACATTGGTACTTACCGCTCGACAAGCACCAACAATGGCTTGAACCATGGATTACGGAGCAACACAAAGAGTGGCGCCCCAACGTGATGGGCCAATGCAAAAGTTGGTTCGACATGGGGCTAAAGCCTCGCGCTGTGAGCCGCGACCTTGATTGGGGTATTCCTGTACCCGTCGAAGGTGCCGAAGGCAAGGTGCTCTACGTATGGTTCGATGCGCCAATTGGCTACATCTCTAACACCAAAGAAATTTGCCCTAATGATTGGGAAAAATGGTGGAAAGACCCCGAAACACGCCTCATCCACTTTATTGGTAAAGACAACATTGTGTTCCACTGCATTGTGTTCCCCGCTATGCTTAAAGCCGAGGGTTCGTACATCTTGCCCGACAATGTACCTGCCAATGAGTTCTTAAACCTTGAGGATGACAAGATTTCTACCTCACGCAATTGGGCGGTTTGGCTTGATGAATACTTGCGCGACCTTCCTGGCAAACAAGACGTGTTGCGCTATGTGCTAACGGCCAATGCTCCCGAAACAAAGGACAACAACTTTACGTGGAAAGACTACCAAGCACGCAACAACAACGAGTTGGTTGCTGTTTACGGCAACTTCGTTAATCGTGCATTGCAACTCACCAAGAAGTATTACGATGGCATAGTGCCTGCTGCTGGCGAACTTACCGACTACGACAAGGCTACCATTGCAGAGTTTAAGGACGTTAAGGCCGAGGTTGAGCGTCTTATTGAGAACTTCCGTTTCCGCGATGCACAGAAAGAGGCCATGAACCTTGCTCGCATCGGCAATAAGTATCTGGCCGACTCTGAGCCTTGGAAGGTTATTAAAACCGACCCCGAACGTGTTAAAACCATCCTCAACCTCAGTTTGCAGTTAGTGGCCAACCTTGCCATTGCATTTGAGCCTTTCTTGCCTTTCTCTTCAGAGAAGTTGCGCGGAATGCTTCATATCAATGAGGTAGAATGGGACCGTTTAGGTGCTATTGACCTTTTGCCCGAAGGCCACCAACTTGGCGACCCCTCATTGCTCTTCGAAAAGATTGAAGATAGTGTGGTTGAGGCACAAGTGCAAAAGCTTCTCGACACTAAAAAGGCTAACGAAGCTGCCAACTTTAAGGCTGCTCCCGTTAAGGAGAACATTCCGTTCGAAACATTCGAAAAACTCGACATCCGTGTGGGCACTGTGCTCTCGTGCGAGAAGGTTAAGAAGAGCAAGAAACTGCTTAAATTTGAAATTGCTGATGGCGATGAAAATCGCACCATTGTGAGTGGTATTGCCCACTTCTACAACCCTGAGGACCTTGTAGGCAAGCAAGTATGCTTTGTTGCTAACCTTGCCCCACGCACTATCAATGGCATCGAAAGCCAAGGTATGATACTTTCGGCTGTAAACTTTGACGACTCTCTATCTGTAGTTACCGTAGACCGCAAAGTTGTGCCTGGTAGCCAAATTGGATAGTACTTATTCTTGCACAAAAACTGAATTTTTAAGTAGGTGTTCATAATTATTTTTATATTTGAAGTGCTTTATGGGGATGTAGCTTAAAGGTTTGTTTGAAGGAGCATAGCGGGCTATGTGACTGAAAGCAAACATTTAAGATGCGCCACAGAAAGTGCTTCAAATGTGAAAATAAAAAGATTCATTTATATAAATAATTTTGAACACCTACTTATATACTTAAAACCCCCGAAAGCTATATGGTTTAGCTTTCGGGGGTTACTTATGTTTGTTTCAAACTTTTACTTAGCTCTCTTGGCGCGTCCGCCACGTGCACGTTTGCCTTTCTTTTTGGTTTTGCCCTTAGTAGTCGGTGTGCTTTTTGAAGTTTTCTTGCCTTGCGAAGCATACGCTTGGTTATGAGGCGTATTTGCATTAGGTTGAACTGCGTGAGCCTCATCTTCAACAAGCGAGAAGTCGAGCTGACGGCGCTCAAGGTTAGCTCTTTCCACCTTTATGCGCACCTTGTCGCCCAAGCAATAGCGCTTGTGGTTGCGGCGACCAACAAGGCAGAAGTTACGTTCATCAAACTCGTAGTAATCGTCGAGCAAGAGGCGCAGAGGTATCATGCCTTCGCACGAATTTTCGTCAATTTCAACGTACAAGCCAAATTCGGTCACACCACTCACGGTGCCATCAAACTCTTGTCCGAGGCGGTCGGCCATAAACTCCACTTGCTTATATTTAATTGAGGCACGCTCAGCAGTTGCTGCTACTTGCTCCATGTCGGAAGCATGTTCGCAAAGTTCCTCATATTTTTTCTCGCTCACAGAGCGTCCACCTTCGGCATAACGTGTAAGTAAGCGGTGAACCATCGTGTCGGGATAACGGCGTATGGGCGAGGTAAAATGCGTGTAGTAATTAAACATCAAGCCATAGTGACCAATGTTGTGCGTGCTATAGCGAGCCTTCATCATGGCACGCAAAGCAACCATTTCTACCACCTCTTCTTCTTTCTTTCCTTTTACGTCGGCAAGCAGCTGGTTAAGGCTTTTGCTTACCTCGGTTTTGGTGCCATCGGTGCGAATACGGTAACCAAAACGAGCCACAAAGCCGCTTAGTTTTTCCATCTTTTCGGGGTCGGGCACATCGTGAATACGATATACAAACACCTTGGGCTTTTTGCCTTTTGGCGGCACGGCAATCAGCTGTGCCACGCTCTTATTGGCCAAAAGCATAAACTCCTCAACCAGCTTGTTAGCGTCCTTAGCCACCTTTACGTAGGTGCTAATGGGATGCCCCTTTTCGTCTATTTCAAAGCGTACTTCGGCACGATCAAAACCTATAGAACCATTTTTAAAGCGTTTAGCTCTCAAGCATTTGGCCAAGCGATTGAGCATTATGAGTTCTTGAGCATACTCGCCTTCGGGCGCAGAGCCTTTGGGCAATGGTTCTGGGTGGTCGCCAGGCAGTGCAAGGTCGTCGGCCGATGCCTCATTATTTCGTTCGAGTATGGTTTGCACCTCCTCGTACGTAAAGCGTCGGTTACTGCGTATAACAGTGTGTGCCAAATGCCACGACAGCACTTCACCTTGCTCGTTCATGCGGAAGATGGTGGAGTAAGTAAGCTTCTCCTCGTCTTGTCTTAAAGAACAGATAAAGTTGCAAAGTCGCTCGGGTAACATAGGTATGGTGCGGTCCACCAAGTATACACTGGTGGCACGCTTCACGGCTTCTTTGTCGATGATGTCGCCTTCGTGCACATAGTGCGACACGTCGGCAATGTGTACACCCACTTCCCACACACCATCTTCGAGTTTGCGTATAGAAAGGGCATCATCAAAGTCCTTTGCGTCGTGGGGGTCAATAGTAAATGTGGTGACATCTCTAAAGTCTTCGCGCCGAGCTATCTCTTCGGGGGTAATGTCGGGCGAGAGTTTTTCAGCAGCTTTTTCCACACTTTCGGGGTATGTGTAAGGCAGCCCATATTGTGCCAAAATAGCGTGCATCTCGGCATTGTTTTCGCCCTGCTTGCCCAAAATATCAATTACTTTGCCAATGGGACTCTTCGAGTCGTTGGGCCATTCTACTATTTTTACCACGGCTTTATCGCCATCTTTGCCTCCGCCGAGATTTTCCTTAGGGATAAATATGTCGGTGGCAAGCGAGCGACTCTCCGTTACAAGAAAGCCATAGCCACGCTCCACTTGCAAATGGCCCACAAAGGTGTCGTTCTTACGTTCCAAAATCTCTGTTACCTCGGCCTCGCGTGCATGTCCGGCACGGCGTGCAAGCATGCTCACCTTTACGCGGTCGCCATCGAGTGCATGGAGCGAGTTGCGCTCACACACCAAAATGCTTTTGCCGCCATCGTCGGGCTGAAATTCGTTGTGTCCATTGCGCTTGCGCACAAAGGTACCCTCCATCACATTTGAACGTACGGCATTTCGATAGTGCCCATTGCCATCGGTCGATATATAGTCATCGAGCACAAGGTCGGACAATGCATCAAGTATTATCATCTTGGCAGGATGATTGTTGGCTTTAAGAAGGGTAAAGAAATCTTTTACGTCGAACTCTTTATCTGGATTGGCGTTGAATGTATCTACAAGCATCTGCGCCACAGCTTTCTTTTTAAGCCTTGGTGCACCGCCTTTATTTTTTTTGCTACGTGCCATGTTGTTTTTAGTTTTTAAGTTGTTGAGTAGCTTGTTGTCTTAGCTACCTTGTGTTTGTCATTATATGTTTCTGCTACAAGGTATGCAAACTACTCTATGCAAAGTAACGTTTTTTTTGTGAATTTTGCTACTTAATTAATATATAATAACGCAAGGATATAGATAAACTTCGTACTTTTGTCATCCAAAACAAGCTACTATTGCCATGTATCATAAATTATTCATATTGTTCGCTGCATTTTGGTGTGCCTTGTTGCTGCAAGCACAAGAGCCTACTAACAAAGCGCAAGGCAACGATGAGGTTGAAGAAACCGAAATGCCCATCATGACGCAATTGGGCAGCACGCAGTATAAGGGAAAGACCATTCCACACATCATTATGCCATCTTTGCCCAAATATGCGCCACTCACTTTTAGCAGCGACAAAGAACGCGAACAATATAACCGCTTGGTATATAACGTTAAGAAGGTGCTTCCATGGGCCAAACTTGCCAAACTCACCATTATCGAAACTGTGGAAGTGCTTGACCAACTGCCAGACAAACGCGCTCGCGACGAACACATTAAGCAGGTGGAACATAGCCTTAAGCAACAATATGGACCAGCACTGAAAAAACTAACGCGCTCGCAGGGGCGTTTGCTCGTAAAACTCGTTAATCGCGAATGCAACCAAACGGGCTATGCCATAGCCAAAGCATTTATTGGGCCGTTTAAGGCTAATCTTTACCAAGGCATTGCCGTGCTGTTTGGCAATAGCCTCAACAAGAAGTACGACCCCGAAGGCGACGACCGCTACACCGAACGCGTGGTGCGCATGGTGGAGGCTGGACTTATTTAACGCTAATGCAAACGGAAAAATTGACCAATTATTTTGTGTCACATTTTGGGTGGAAATAGAAATAAAAATGTCATCTTTCAAGTTACAGTATGCTAACAATCACACGCTAATACTCTTATAAAGGCTTTATGACACGCTAAGGATACGTATCCTTATACCACAAGGATACGTATCCTTAGGGTATAAGAACACGTATCCTTACACCCTAAGAACACGTATCCTTAGGGTGTTATAAAGGCTTTATAAGAGCAAAAAGAGCTTTTTATCTTGCTTTAAAATTCTTAAACCGTTGATTATCAACGATTTATAAAAATGCGCTAAAAAATCGCTTGTTTCGGCCAAAATATTTTTTGTTCAGAACGAAGCCATTCTCAGAAGGTGTTTTTTTAACAAAAACCGAAAAATAGAACAATCGTGGAGCATCGTTGCAAGGTGATTTTTCAATTACACAAACCATTTAGCTTTCTTATTTATTATGCTATATCTATCGCTCGGTACCAACTTGGGCAACCGTTCTAAAAACATACAAAAAGCCATCGCCTTGATTGGTCAGCAAATAGGCAAGGTGGTGCTGCAAGCCACACCTATCGAAACGCAGCCTGTGGGATTTAATTCGCCACATGCGTTTCTTAACACTGCCATTGGCGTTAGCACCTCGCTCGGCATCAACGAAATTCTAAAGGCTACACAAGCCATAGAGCGGCAAATGGGACGACTGCAAAAGAGCATCAATGGCATTTATCACGACCGTATTATCGACATCGACATCTTGCTCTATGGCAACCTGGTTGTTGATGCTCCCTCTCTTTCTGTGCCCCACCCCCGACTGCCCGAACGCTTGTTTGTGCTTGAACCATTGGCTGAGATTGCCCCCAACCTCTTTCACCCTTTTTATGGTAGCACCATAAACGATTTGTTACAGGCGCGTAAACGATGCTCTATTGCCGCTCTATGCGAAGCTGATTGTACCCCTACGCTTGCCAAACATATCAACAATATGCTTGCTCAACTCTCAAGCCATTCCACACCCCTCACCCCACAACAACTTGTGGCATTGAGCAAGGAGCATAATGCTGACAGCACACTCTACTTGTTACGTGACGCTGAAACCAACCAACTTATTGCCACTGCTACACTTGCCGTGTGCCACTTGCTAACAGGCTCTAAAGCATGGATTGAGGATGTGGTGGTAGACAGCCCTTTCCGCTCTAAAGGCTATGCCCATATTTTGCTTAATCACTTAATTTACAAAGCCCGACTTGCTAAGGCCGACAGTGTGAACCTCACGTCGCGCCCCTTGCGCGTGGCTGCCAATAAACTTTATCAGCGCATGGGCTTTAACTTACGCGAAACGAATGTTTATAAAATGTCACTGAAATGTGATGAATAGTGGCAAAAAATCGTTGCTTTTGTTCATAGTTTCAGCACCTTGCACTATCTTTGCATAAGATAGGCTGCGGCTCAGCATAACTAAAGCAAGCTTTGTTCTGCATTCACCTTGCACTATCTTTGCATAAGATAGGCTGCGGCTCAGCATAACTAAAGCAAGCTTTGTTCTGCATTCACCTTGCACTATCTTTGCATAAGATAGGCTGCGGCTCAGCATAACTAAAGCAAGCTTTGTTCTGCATTCACCTTGCACTATCTTTGCATAAGATAGGCTGCGGCTCAGCATTGAACTAACTGCATTCGCTTGCACATTCTTTACATGATATAGGCTGCGGCTCGGTTCTATCGCATCATTCAATATAGATAACACACAAGAACATGACTGAAATAAAAGCTACTTGGAAAGCTAAGGGCTATGTAGACGAGCCCATACCACAAGGCATTGACCTTAAAAGCGAAATTCGCAAAATGTGTAAGGAAAAAAATGCTATCATCCTTGCACACTACTATACTGAAGGCGTACTTCAAGACATTGCCGACTTTGTTGGCGATAGCTTAGGACTTGCACAACAAGCTGCTAAAACTGATGCCGATATCATCGTGATGTGTGGCGTACACTTTATGGGTGAAACCAACAAAATTCTTTGCCCCAACAAAAAGGTACTCGTGCCCGACCTCAATGCTACCTGCTCTTTGGCAGAAAGCTGTCCGGCAGACGAGTTTAAAAAGTTTGTAGACCAACATCCTGGCTATCAAGTGGTGTCGTATGTCAATACTACGGCTGCTGTAAAGGCACTTACCGATGTGGTAGTTACCTCAAGCAATGCTAAAAAAATTGTTGAAACCTTCCCCAAAGATGCTAAACTTATCTTTGGTCCCGACTATAACCTGGGCAACTATATCAACTCGCAAACGGGTCGTAACATGGTATTGTGGAATGGTGGTTGCCACGTGCACGAACGCTTCTCGGTAGAGAAACTTGTGGAACTAAAAAAGGATTTTCCTCAAGCCAAAGTGCTTGTTCACCCCGAATGCCGTGGTGCAGTGGTTAAACTTGCCGATGTGGTAGGTTCTACAGCAGCTCTCCTAAAGTATGCCATCAACTCGGCTTGCGACACCTTCCTTGTGGTGACAGAGAGCGGCATCTTACACGAAATGCAAAAGCATTGTCCCGACAAGCACTTCATCCCCGTGCCTCCCGATGATAGTACATGCGGATGCAACGAGTGCAACTATATGCGCTTGTGCACACTCGAAAAGGTTTACAACACCTTGCGCTACGAATGGCCCGAGATAGAGGTTCCTGCTGATGTTGCAGCACGTGCCATCAAGCCTATTGAAAGAATGCTTGAACTTAGCAAATAATACAAATAGTTGAGGTGCAGAGCCAAGGTTTACCTTAGCTCTGCATTATCAGCACATAGGCGCTATCCTTGCTTAAGCAAGCAAACGCTATTTTATGTTTACTCGGTGCATTCGGTCTGAATACACCCCACACTTGCTCAATAAATGACTATAACTGAACGCATCGACGCCCTGCGCCAATGGATGAAGGCACAAGCCGACAATCATACCATAAAGGCATACATCGTGCCTACTGCCGACCCACACAACGATGAGTATATCCCCGCTCATTGGATGTGCCGCGAATGGATTACAGGCTTTACAGGATCGGCTGGTACAGCCGTTATCACCCACGACAAAGCTCTGCTTTGGACCGACTCTCGCTATTGGCTACAAGCCGAAGAGCAACTCAAAGACACGCCTTTTGAACTAATGAAGGATGGTGACTTTGGGGTGCCGAGCATCGACGAATGGCTACACAACGATGAAGGACTTACCAACGACTGCATTTATATGCCTGCCGACCTTGCTATAGCCGACACCTTAAGCACCTGTGGGCTAACATGGACAGAGCACCATAGCACTTTGCCTTCGGCATTCGACGCTATATGGGATGAACGACCTTCGCTACCGGCTGCTCCCATTGAAGTGCAGGCGCTTGAATGGACTGGCGAGGCTACGCAAACAAAGTTAAGGGCTTTGGCAGAGACTCTAAAGTTTTCATCTGACGCCAACTACTTCTTTATCAATGACTTGTCCGACATTGCATGGGTGCTCAACTTGCGCGGTGCAGACATTCCTTACAACCCCGTGTTTGTGGCTTATCTGCTTTATAGTCGGGATGAAAATGCATTTACGCTCTTTACACATAAGTCCACACTCAGCCAAGAGGCACAACAACTGCTTATTGCTGCTAATGTAGGCATAGAGGACTACAACAAAGCTAAAGCTTTTTGCCAATCCCACAGTGTGGCTTTTGACCACGACACCGTGCCCTACGTGCTCACCAATGGTGGCGAGATAGCTACATTCCACTCTCCTCTCTGCGCATGGAGGTCGATTAAGAACGAGGCTGAATGCGAAGGCTTTAGGCAAGCCATGCTGCGCGACGGGGTGGCTATGGTTAAGTTTTTGCGTTGGCTTGATGAGAATATGCAAGCTGGCAACGAGGTGAGCGAACTCTCCGTAGACGAGCACCTCACAGCACTACGTGCCGAACAAGAGGGTTTTAAAGAACTTAGTTTTGCCACTATAGCTGCTTGTGGCGCACATGGTGCAATCGTTCACTACGAGGCCGACAAGCACACCAATGTACGGCTACCTCAGCATGGTTTGCTCTTGTTAGATAGCGGCTCGCAGTTTGATTGTGGCACTACCGACATTACACGCACCATAGCCTTGGGCAACCTCACTGCCGAAGAACGCCACGTTTACACCTTGGTGATGAAGGGCCACTTACGCTTGGCACGTATGCATTTTCCCGAAGGCACTACAGGATTACAACTCGACCTTGCTGCCCGACAAGACATGTGGGCTGCTGGCTACGACTTTGGTCATGGCACAGGTCATGGCGTGGGTTCGCACCTCTGCGTGCACGAGGGGCCTCATCAAATAAGGAAAGATGTGCGCAACTGTACACTTGTGCCTTTTATGGAAGGCATGACCATTACCGACGAGCCTGGACTCTACATTGAGGGTAAATTTGGCGTGCGCATTGAAAACACTTTGCTATGTGTAGACGACCGCACAACCGATTTTGGGCACTTCTTGAAATTTGAAACACTCACTCTCTGCCCTTACGACCTACGACCGCTCGACCTTGCACTGCTCACAAGCGAGGAAATAGAGCAAATCAATGCTTACCACGCACACGTGAGAAAACAACTCATGCCTCTGCTTACCGACGAAGCCGACAAACTTTGGCTGGCTAAAGCTACAATGGCTATCGATGAGGAACAATAATCTATAAACAAAAGTTGCTTGATACAAATGGGTATTGAACAACTTTTCTCAAAAAACAAATTCATAAGAATGGAAACTACAAGACAACAAAAAATATCACGACTCATACAGAAAGAACTTAGCGACATTTTTCAACGCCAAACACAAGCTACTCACGGGGTATTGGTGTCGGTGAGTGCGGTGCGCATTAGTCCAGACCTAAGCATTGCACGCGGATATTTGAGCATTTTCCCCTCTGAACGTGCCGACGAAATTTTGAACAACATCAATGCTAACACACGCCAAATTCGCTATGAACTTGGCACAAGAGTGCGCCACCAATTGCGCATTATTCCCGAACTAAAATTCTTTATCGATGACTCGCTCGACTATCTTGAACACATCGACAACCTACTGAAAGCCGACGAGAAAACTGCAACAGAAAGCACCGAAGAATAAGTTTTTATTGACGAATGAATAACCGTTTTCGATTGCCCCTTTTCATTGCCTTGCGCTATCTGTTCTCAAAAAAACGCGTGGGGGCTATCAACATTATCTCGGGCATTTCGGCATTTGGAGTGGCATTTGGTACAGCGGCATTTTTGTGCATACTAAGCGTGTTCAATGGGTTTCACGACCTCATAGACTCGCTCTATACAACCTTTGACCCACAAATTGAAGTGGTGCCTACACAAAGCAAATTTGCCACAACCGACGACCCCTTGCTAACGCAAATGCAACAACTTAATGAGGTTGAAAGTGCTTCGTTTTGCCTTGAAGACAATGCTTTGATACTGTTTAGAGGCCACCCTACCGTGATTACACTAAAAGGGGTAGACGACAACTACGACAAGGTGACGGGCATACGCAACATTCTTTATGGCACTGGGAGCTACGAACTGAAACGCGGAAACATTAACTATGGCATTCCTGGCATAGGCTTAGCTTCGGCCATGGGAGGCATAGACTATGGCTCGCTACAAATATGTGCACCCAGAAAAGGCGAACAACTAAATGTGGCTAATCCTGCAGAGAGTATTAATGCCGACTTTGTGTCGTCGCCCAAGGTGTGCTTCAACGTAAACCAAAGTAAATACGACAGCAACTACCTTATCACCTCGCTGAGTTTTGCACAAAATCTGTTTGAACAACCTAACTGCATAACGGGCTTAGAGTTTAAACTGAAAGCCGGAACCGACGCAGAGCAGGTGAAGAAACAGATGCAAAAGATTGCGGGCAAACGGTTTAAAGTTATGAACCGTTTGGAACAGCAAGAGGACGTGTTCAACGTGATGAATATTGAAAAGCTGATGGCCTATGTATTCTTAACATTCATACTTTTTATTGTATGTTTCAACATCGTAGGTTCGGTGTCGATGCTTATTATCGACAAACGCTCTGACGTGGACACACTGCGCCACATGGGAGCAAATAAGCAGCTTGTTTTTAGAATATTTCTTTATGAGGGACAACTCATTACCTTGCTTGGTGCGGTAATTGGTATCGTTGTGGGGCTATGCTTGTGCTGGGCTCAGCAAAGTTTTGGACTGATTAAGATGAATGGGTCTGAAAGCAACTTTATCATCGAAGCCTACCCCGTTAGCATTCACTTCTGGGATGTTGCAATGGTGTTTGCCACAGTTATTGTGGTGGGCTACGTGTCGGTATGGTATATCGTAAAGTACTTGACTAAGAGATTTCTATAAATTCTCCCTTATACACGTCCAAAAAGCATGCGGTCGTTGCCAAAAGCGTCTTTACGAAGCGTTACATCGTGCAGCCCGTAACTGCTAAAAAGCTTGGCTGTCTGCTGCCCATAAGCACGGTTCAACTCAACCATCAAACATCCACCTGGTTGTAACAGACGCGTGGCATGTTGGCACAAAGCCCGATAAAAGCGCAAAGGGTCGGCATCTGGAACAAATAATGCTGTGTGCGGCTCGTGCGCTGTGACGTTTGTTTCCATCTCAGCCTCTTCGTGCTGACATATATAGGGCGGATTGCTCACAATGATATGATAACGTTGCGAAATGGCTATGGGTTGCAACATATCTACATGCTGAAACGCTACGTCGGCATTCAATGCTTGTGCGTTGCTGCGTGCTACAGCCAATGCTCCCTCGGATATGTCCCATGCATCAACATGGGCTTGAGGCAAAGCAAGTTTAAGGCTAATGGCTATGCAACCCGACCCTGTGCCTGCATCGAGCAGGCGTAAGGCTGCATTTGCCACGTTCATACGTTGAGCCTCATCAATGGCCCATGCTACAAGTTCTTCGGTCTCAGGACGTGGTATCAACACATCGGGCGATACCTTGAAAGTATGACCAAAGAATTGACTTGTTCCTAACACATACTGCACGGGAACACCTGCCAATAATTGTTTAGACATATAGAGTAAACGCTTGCGCTCCTCTTCAGGAAAATGCCTAACTTTGTCTGCATAAATATCGGTTCGGCTCACGCCAAATGCCTCTTCAAATACAAGAAAGGCTATGGCTCGTGCCTCACCTACACTATAAAGCGATAACAATTGAGAACGAAGAGTAGAGAAATCGGTATTCATATTCTTTATGTTTATAAAAGCTAAGTAGGTGTTCAAAATTAATTGATATGAATTTGTGCATTGTTTTTGTCAGAAGCATAGGCTGAAGAGGGAGCGTAGCGGGCTACGTGACCGATGAAGCCTGTGGTTATGGCAGAAACAATGTGCTAAGGCATATCAATTAATATAGAGCATGATTATGTAAATTAATTTTGAATACCTACTTAAAGACTACACTCATAATTACAAAGAGAAACGAAGGCTTGTAAGGCCAACTTCTTAATGGTATAGCCCTTTACAACTTTATTGATTGCACTTAAAAAGGACTTTCCTTCTTAAAATATATTCATCCAATGACTACAAACGAAGCATATATGCGCCGCTGCTTAGAACTGGCTCAGTACGGACGAATGCACGCTGCACCTAACCCTATGGTGGGGGCTGTGATTGTACACAACGACCGCATTATTGGCGAAGGCTATCATGCCGTATGCGGCAAAGCTCATGCTGAAGTAAATGCTATCAACTCTGTTAAACCAGAGGATCGACCTTTACTTAAAGAAAGCACTATCTACGTGAGCCTTGAGCCATGCGCACACTATGGTAAAACGCCACCTTGTGCGTTGCTCATCGTAAAAACGGGCATTCCGCGTGTTGTGGTGGGCTGTATAGACCCTTTTGCCAAGGTGCAAGGAAAGGGCATCAGCATTCTGCGCGAAGCAGGCATTGAGGTGACTGTTGGGGTGCTTGAGGACGAATGCAAAGCGCTGAACCGCCGTTTCTTTACGGCTCAAACCAAGCATCGCCCCTATGTTACACTAAAATGGGCACGCTCTGCCGATGGCTTTATTGACACTTGGCGCGAAGAGGGAACACCCGAAGAGGCTGCAAAAATTTCTACGCCTTTCTCAATCATGCGTGTGCACCAACTTAGAGCTATGAACCAAGCTATTTTGGTGGGACACAACACTTTGAAAATGGACAAGCCCCAACTTAACGTGCGCCATTGGGCGGGCAATCAGCCCACACGCGTAGTACTCGGACGCGTGGCCGAAGGCGAATTGCCACACGGATGGTTGGCTTATGCCGACATCACAACCGCACTGAGCGAACTCTATCGATTGGGCATTCAGTCGTTATTGGTTGAAGGTGGACAACAAACACTTCAAAGCTTTATAGACCAAGGCCTGTGGGACGAAGCCTATGTTGAAGTGTCGGAGCAACCCTTGGGTAGCGGTGTGCCCGAACCACGACTCCCTGTGGGCATCAAACTGATCGAAGAGCGTTTCTTTGGTAGCACCATTTGGCACTACGAAGGATAAAGCACCGAGGTGACTCTTTTTACATAACGCATAAACTTGCATGACTTGTCCTGTTTTTAACGATAAGAGCATGCAAAGTTAAAAATTTATTCTATCTCTTATGCACAATATTCCTCCCGTTACACGCAACCTATTAATCATCAACGTTATTTGTTATCTTGCGCAGTCTGTTATGCGCATGTATGGCATTGATGTTACTGATTGGTTGGGACTTCACTTTGTACTGGCAGACCAATTTAATGTGTTCCAACTTGTGAGCTATATGTTCTTGCATGGTAGCTTCACTCACCTTTTCTTTAACATGTTCTCGCTATGGATGTTTGGCGGACTGATAGAACGAACATTGGGTGTGAAACGCTTTTTGACATACTACTTTGTGTGTGGAATAGGCGCCGGTATCTGTCAAGAGATATGGCAGACGGCCGACTATTTTATAGAAAATATGCAGAGTTTCACCATGGTGAACATTGGCAATGGCATTATCCCAATGGGCGAATTTTTGAACTCATGGACCACTATCGGAGCTTCGGGGGCTTGCTATGGTGTGTTGTTGGCTTTTGGTATGCTCTACCCCAATGAACGCATCATGCTGCTATTGCCACCAATACCGATGAAAGCTAAATACTTTGTGGCTGGATATGCTGCTATTGAACTTATATCGGCCTACACCTCTAACGACAATGTGGCACACTTTGCTCACTTAGGTGGTATGCTCTTTGGATGGTTCTTGATTTGGCTATGGAAACGCCGTAGCAACAGAAACACAAATGCTGGATGGGGACAATGGACTTATCCTCAGCAAAACCACAAAAACAGCGTTTGGAAGGATAAGATAAAAGGTGCTTTTACACCGCATAAAACCACTGCGGGCAATGCGCACCACACTGCAACCCGAGAAACTGATTACGAATATAATATCCGAAGCAAAGAGGAGGAGCAACGCATGGATGAAATTCTTGACAAGATCAAGCGCTCTGGGTATGATAGTTTGACTACAGATGAAAAAAGAGAACTCTTTAGAATTAGCAGGAAATAAAAGAACGCAAAGAAGCCCCCTAAACACTACTCACAAACATATATCAAAACATTGCTCATCATTGAAAAAACTATTTTCGTTCTTTAACTGGTTGGCCGTATTGCTAATGTGGGGATGTGCTGCCACTGTGTACGTAAACCCTGGCGTATACGGCAAATACTTCAGTGTTATCGGACTAACTTTCCCTATTTGTGTGGCATTGGTGCTGTTTATGGCAGTAGCTACACTGCTCTTTCAACCTAAAATGGCATGGATTCCTCTTGTGGGATTTGTGGGTTGTTGCGGTTCTATTCGCGACTATTGCCCTTTAAATCTTTCATCACCTCCACCTAAAAACACATGGAAAGTAATGTCGTACAACACAATGAGCTTTGGCAACTGGGAAAAGGATGAACAAACAGGAGAGTACGAAGCGGCACGCTACATCTGTTCTCAACAACCTGACATTGCATGTCTGCAAGAGATAGCCTTTCGTAACGACGAAGACCACGAATTGGTGCAGAGAACTGTGAAGCGCTACAAGCTACACTTTGACTGGAGTTTCGTAGGTGGGAGCAAAGTGGGAGTTATCTCTAAATTTCCTATCGCTAAGAACGAAATGATATGTCACTCCGAATGTAATGGTGCTGTGGCTTTTTATCTTACGCCCAAAGCTAAAGACACTGTTGTGGTGGTATGTGCTCATTTAGAATCGATGCGACTATCACAAAAAGAACGCACTAATTATAAAGAAATAGTAGAAAACCCCGAGCAAATTGATGAAGTTCATGGCAAATTAAGCCTTATCAAAAAGATTGCTACAGGTGGGCAAGAAAGGGCACATCAGGTAGATACGCTGATGGCGTTCCTTGACAAACATGCCCACTCAAAGATTATTCTGATGGGCGACTTTAATGACACCCCCATCAGCTATGCCCACCACATGGTGTGCAATAGGCTGACCGATGCTTACAGAGCTACGGGTAATGGTATAGGTCGCTCGTTTAACAAAGATGCTATCTATGTGCGTATCGACAACATCTTTTGTTCATCACACTTTAAACCCTACGCTGTGAAGGTAGACGATAGTGTTCCCTTCTCTGACCATTATCCTATTATTGGATATTTAAAAGAACAATAGCTCTAAATAGGTGTTCAAAATTAATTGATATGAATACCTACTTATACAAAAATAAAATATGTTCTCAAACACACGTGTGCAACTAACCAAGTTGAGCACGCATGGTTTGAGAACTTTTTCGTATTATACACTGGGCAACGAATGACCATTTATCTTTCGGTAAAGGTCGAGGGCATAAACATCTGTCATGCCCGATATATAGTCAAGGGCAGCCATAAGACGGTCGCCCTCACGCATGGCACATACTTCATACTGCGATGGCACTTGCTGCAAGAGCAACTGTGAATAAGCCTTGTCGGGGGCCATCACAGCATCGGTAATTAGCTCAAGTAAGGTGTAGATAATGTGGTAACCAGCTAAGTCTACATCCGTTACTTCATGACAACGATAAATGCGCGTTTTTGCCACTTGTTCGCACTGCTTATAGGCGGTACGTAGGATTGGTGGCAAATGATCAATGAGTGAACCTGTAAATGTACCAGCTAATATCTGCTGCTCATTCTCTAAGAAAATGCTGACGCAAGCTCTTTCAAGCGCATTAATAACACATGAGCGGTAGTAAACTATCTTGTCGTCTACATCGGTATCGGGCGTATAACGTTGGCGAAGCCTTGCTTGCTCTTCTTCTTCAAAAAACGATAGGAAGAGATTCATGGCTTGTTCATCAGAGAGCAACCGCAGTTTGTGCGCATCTTCAATATCCATGATTTCGTAGCAAATGTCGTCTGCAGCCTCAACAAGATATACCAACGGATGACGTGCAAAGCGCACAGCTCCGTTAGGGAAATCGGACAAACGCTTCAGTCCTAAAGCATCAGCAATGTGTAGATAGGTAGCACGTTCAGCCTCAAAGAATCCAAACTTGGGCTTTGTTATCGCGCCATCTGAGCCATAAGGATATTTTACTATTGATGCAAGCGTGGCATAGGTCATTACAAAGCCTCCACGACGACGCCCATTAAAGTGGTGAGTCAATAGTCTGAAAGTATTGGCATTTCCGTCAAACCGCGTTATATCAAGCCACTCTGCTTCGGAGAGTTTTTCGCCTCGTCCTGTTATCAGATTGTGCAGTTCAGCTCCCTTACCTTCGCTAAAATAAGTACGTATGGCACGCTCGCCAGAGTGTCCGAAAGGTGGATTGCCCATATCATGTGCTAAACATGCAGCACTCACTATGGCGCCCAAACTCGTTACCTCTGTATCGGCAAGCTCGGGATGCATATTGATTAGTTCACGGCTAATATCCGTTCCTAACGACCGCCCAACGCTTGATACCTCAAGGCTATGCGTGAGCCTATTGTGCACGAACACACTGCCTGGAAGCGGAAATACTTGCGTTTTATTTTGCATACGTCTAAAAGCAGCAGAAAAGATAAGGCGGTCGTAGTCGCGCTGAAATTCGGTGCGTCGTTCTTCAAGCGGTTTAGGCTTATTTTCCTTGCCAAGACGCTTAGACGAGATAAGAGTTTGCCATTTCATAATCATTGAGTTTTCCTTTTTTCATTGCAAAAGTATTAAAAAGCAAGCACAACACGTCTTTATTGCCCTAAAATCACTAATTTTGCTTTTCTTTGTAACGACATATCATCCTTGTAAAAAATGAAAATCAAAATAGTAAACAATTCGAACAATCCACTACCTGAATATGCCACCGAACAAAGTGCAGGGCTTGACTTGCGTGCCAATCTTACAGCAGACGTAACGTTGCAACCCTTAGAAAGACGTCTCATCCCCACTGGATTGCGTATTGCACTGCCCAAAGGCTATGAGGCACAAGTGCGTCCGCGCTCTGGCTTGGCACTAAAGCATGGCATCACACTGCTCAACACTCCTGGAACTATCGATGCCGACTATCGTGGCGAAATAGGTGTGATAATGGTTAATCTGTCAAACGAGCCATTCAAAATAACACACGGCGACCGCATTGCTCAACTTGTTATTGCTCGCTTTGAACACGCTGATTGGGACATTGTTGAAAGCCTTGACGAAACAAGCAGAGGCGAAGGAGGGTTTGGACACACGGGTAAGGAATGACCCCAGCGGTACATGGCTATTGCCTCCAATGCTATATGCGTTAGCCACACCAATCAACACCATTTTATATCTTACAAAACACTATTTATCTTTAAAAAACAAAAGGCTTAGTATGCGCTTTAAGTTGCAACACATTATATGGCTAATCACGTTAGTGTGTGTGGCATCATCATGCCACACGCAACGGTCGGCACATACCCAAGCTATACAACCAAGCATAAAGACTACCTCAACAACCTTAAACCTACCACCGCATACTTCGACAATTAGTTACAAGCAAGAACGACGATTTAACGAGCTCTTTCTTGAAGCCATACGCCAAAAAGAGGCTGACCACATTGATGCTGAATACGAACTGCTTGACGCTGCACTTAAACTCAATCCTAACGCATCTGAAGCCATTTACGAAATGGGACTGCTCAAGCTATCTTACTCATCATTTTCAGACACTTTGTCGCGTGCACAGGGCGACTCGTTGCTACACAAGGCTGTGAGAATAGACAACAAAAACGTTTATTACAAAGAGGCACTTGCCACATATTTGGCCAATAGTGCTAAATATAGAGAGGCGATAGCCCTCTATGAAGAATTGGCAGACGAGAAAGAAACAGACGAAACACTAAGCGTGTTGATATGGCTCTACAAAACAAGTGGAGACTATGCTGGCGCTATCCGCACTATCGAAAGATTAGAACGTATTGATGGAAAGTCGGAACAATTGAGCATTGAAAAGTTTCAAACATACTTGGCTATGAAGGACGACGAACACGCCTATCAAGCTATTGAAGACCTTTGTGCTGAATATCCATACGACCTACGCTATCGTGTGCTCTTGGGCGATTTATACGACCAACATGGCTATCATGAACAAGCTCTCTATATCTACAAGGATGTGCTAACAGCAGAGCCAGACAATAGTTACGCACAAATCTCGCTACTTGCCTATTACAAAGCAGCGCAAGCAGATTCTTTATACTTAGACCTCCTGCAAAAGGTGGTGCTTAACCCACACACTCAAAGCGGTGCACGCTTAGAAGCCATGAGAGGCTATGCCGCAGACAATATAAAAAATGGAGGTGACTCATTGGCTGTATTGTCACTATTCAAAAAGGTACTAAACAGTCCACAAGAGAGCCGCGACATGGCTGAACTCTATGCCTATTATGTAATGGGCAAGCATATGCCTACAGACAGCATACTCAGTGCACTTCACAATATTTTAGAGGTTGAACCCGACTATACAAAGGCTCGTCTACAAGTCCTACTCATTCTGCTTCAGCAGGGCAACATGGAACAAGTAACCAATACCTGCCACGAGGGAGAACTTTACGACCCTAACGAAGTTACATTTTACTACTACGAGGGCACCGCTCTCTACCGTTTGGGGCGTGACAAGGAGGCCATCCGGCAACTACAAAAGGGTGTAGAACGGATTAACGATGATACCGACCGGCAATTGGCATCAGACATTTATGCACTGCTTGGTGATGTGCTACATGGTTGCACCTACAAAGAGGATGCATACGTGGCATACGAAAAGGCCTTAGAGTATAACCCTAAGAATTTATTGTGCCTTAACAACTATGCTTACTTCCTTTCGCTTGATGGCAAGCACCTTGACAAAGCCGAACAAATGAGTCGTCGCACCATAGAGGCAGAGGGCGACAATGCTACTTATCTCGACACTTACGCTTGGATACTCTACCTCAAACGCGACTATAACCAAGCACGCATCTACATGGACGAGGCACTGCTCTTTACCAACGAAACGGCAGAGAATGCATCCATATTTGAACATGCAGGCAACATTGCATACAAATGTGGCAACCGCTCGCAAGCACTCGTTTATTGGAAAAAAGCACTATCGCTCTACACCGACAAAGCAAGCAAAAGAAGGGTGCAACAAAAAGTGTGGCGTCGCAGGATTTAGCATAACACCATTGTTTAACTATCTCACATATAATAAGTAAATACATTCATCAACCATATAATGAAAAAGTACATTTTCTTTTGCTTTGCACTCCTCGCTCTTGGTGCATGCAAATCATATAAGAATATTGAAAAAGAAACGGCTACAACTGTTAGCAGCAAGCCTCAAACCACCACTATAGCCTCAACAACCAAGCACAATGCTATTACAGCTACAAGTGTGGCACAAAAGGTGATGGCACAACATGCCACCAAAAACATCATTACTGCCAATGCTAAAGTAAAACTTTCGGGCATCGGAGGTAAAGATTTAAGCGTCAATGGCAAGCTACAAATGAAGCGCGACAACGTTATTCGCATATCACTTCGCTTCTTAGGAATGGAGGTTGGTATGCTTGAATTTACCCCTCAAGATGTACTTGTCATCGACCGTATAAACAAACAGTACGTACGTGCAGCATATAGCGAAGTGAGTTTCTTGAAGCAAGCAAACCTCGACTTCTATGCATTGCAATCACTCTTTTGGAATGAACTATTCCTACCCGGACAACGTTCGGTTAGCACAAGCGATTTAAATCGTTTCACTCTCAGCACTGTGAACGATGAATTTATACTTACCCCTAACAATACTCCTAAACTCACCTATAACTTTATTACAGACCAAGCCTCATCGCTTATCCAACGCATACAAGTGCATGGAAGTTCGGCTTCAGACAAAGGCGATTTTACTTTTGAATATGCTAATTTCCGCACGCTAAGCGGCCATCCATTCCCCACGAGCATGGACATGAGCGTAACAGGTACAGGCAAGGATATTTCGCTTTCGCTCGGTCTTTCGGGCCTTAGCAATGAAGGAGCATTTGAAACAAACACTACTATATCATCTAAATACACACGCAGAAGCGTAAAGGATGTATTGGGAAAACTCTTCTAAAAAATACACTTTCGTCGCATGATTAGATATCTCCTCACTCTATTGCTTGCGATTGTTGTCTGCACAGACCTAACGGGCCAAACCAACAAAAAGATACGATCGCTGCAGAAGCAACAAACCTCTCTAAAGAACAGCATTGCCAACCAAGAAAAAATGCTAAAGTCCACTAAAAAGGACGTTACTTCACAATTGGCTAACTTGCAAGTGATAAACGTACAAATAGAGGGGCAACAAAAATACGTAAACGGCATACATGCTGAACTTACAGAACTTGCCACTAGCATTAGTGGACTAGAACATCAGCTACACCTACTCGAGACCGATATTGCCGTATGCAAACGCCGTTACCAGCGCTCTGTTACCTATATGTTTCGTCATAGAATGCAGGTGTCAAAATGGCAATTCATACTCTCTGCCAAGAACTTCAGAGATATGTACAGACGTCTGCGCTATATGTCGGAGTTCAGTCGTTACCAACGTGCACAAGCAGAGATAATACGTCAGAAGGAGCGTGTAGTTCAAGCCAAACGCAACGAACTATTAGGACTGAAAACCGAAAAAAACAAACTTTATAAAGAAGGTCAAGCCGAAACGCAAAAGTTGCAAGGCCAACAGCAGGAACGCCAACAAGTGGTAAACGACCTCAACAAACGGCAGCAAGAATTACAAGCTTCTATTGCACAACAGCGTAAAAAGGCTGCGGCTCTTGATGCTCGTATTGACCAACTCATTCAGCAAGAAATAGCTGCTGCCGAACGTCGCCGCAAGGCTGAAGAAGAGCGACGTCGGAAGGCTGAAATGGCAAGACAAGCCAAGCTCAAAGCCCAACGCGAACAAGCGGCACGCGCAAAAGCAGCACGTGAGAAAGCTGCACGCGAAAAGGAAGAACGCGAAAGACAGTTGGCTGCAGCGCAACGTAATAGGACGAACAAGGCGAATGCAAAATCCAATAAGTCTGCAAGTAAAAACAGCGATAGACTTGTTGCCAAGAATAGCACTAAGAACTCTGCATCTCGTCGCGTCAAGCCCGTTGAAACAGAAGAACAGCACACGCCAACCTTCACCTACTCCAGCAATGCAGACAATGCTATCAATGGTAGTTTTGCAGCCAATCGCGGACGCTTACCCATGCCTATTACGGGTGGATATGCCATTACACGCCACTACGGAAGCTACAATGTAGCAGGACTTAAGGGCGTACAACTCGATAGCAAGGGCATCAACATAACGGGGCATTCTGGTGCACAGGCACGTGCGGTATATGCAGGAGAAGTTACTGCCATCTTTGCCTACGGAGGCATGTACAACATCATTGTACGTCATGGATCATACATGTCGGTATATTGCAACCTTTCATCAACTTCTGTACGCCAAGGTCAACAAGTACAAGCGCGACAAACGCTCGGCACCATTGCCACCGACGCATCGGGTAATTGCACCCTGCACTTCCAACTTCGCAAAGAGACCTCTAAGCTCAACCCTGAAGCATGGCTTGGTAGATAACCCATATAAGGCATATAAGCCATCTTAAAAGCCTATTGCAAAGGATTTCAAACAGCATAAAATGCGACCTATATGGGCTCTAAAAAAGGCGAGAGAAATGTATAGTTGCCATAGTGCAATTATTATTTCTCTCGCCTTTTATTTTGTCTGCACATCCCCCACTATACAAAAAGAAGTATCGCTATGGTAGGGGTAGCAACAATATGCAACGCGCAAACATACACTCATAGCAACCATACATTTCCTATAAAAAGCCCACATTTCTCATAGCAAGCACACAATTAAAAAAGCTCCGCAACGCCCTATATGAGCCTTGCGGAGCTTTTTATTATATTACAATAATTGTATTGTTACATTATTTCAAGTAGTGGTTTATGCCTCTTTCTTTTCAAGTTTACGGCCGATAGTGCGGTATGCAATAGGAGCTGCAAGGAAGATAGAAGAGAGCGTACCGAAGATTACACCCAATATCATGGCAAAGGCAAATGAGCGGATGCTATCGCCACCAAGGATAAAGATGCAGAGCAACACGAGCAACGTGGTGCATGAAGTCATTACGGTACGTGATAGAGTACTATTCAACGAGTTGTTAAATAGGTCGAAGTAGTTTTGAGTTGGGTGAAGTTTGATATTTTCACGCATACGGTCAAATACCACCACCTTATCGTTGATAGAGTAACCAATAACGGTCAAGATAGCACCGATAAAGGTTTGGTCTACCTCAAGCGAGAAACCTATCCAACCCCAGCAGATACTGAACATACCGATAACAAGCAACGTATCAAATACCAATGCCACGACAGAACCAACTGAGAAGGCAATGTTGCGGAAACGGATAAGGATGTACACGAAGATTGCTACAAGCGACAATACAACGGCGATGATAGCACCACGAGTCATATCGGCAGCCACTGTAGGACCTACCTTTTGTGCCGATACAATAGAGCCACCCTTGTGGTTATCGCGGTCGATAAATGTCTTATAGTCGGCCTTGATAAGGTTTGCATCGTGCAAGGCATCAAAGATAAAGCGCTCTACATCTTGGTCGATGCTTTCGCTATCGTCGTTGATACGGTAGTTAGTAGACAGGCGTACTGCATCGTTATTAGTTGTAGAGATAGCAATAGCTGTTACGATAGCATTAGGATCTTTAGCTTGTACCTTCTCTGCCACAGCCTTCTGCACTTGTTCAGGAGTTACACCCTTCTGCTCAAACTCAATAACGTAGTTGCGACCACCAGTAAAGTCAATACCACTTGACAAGCCACGAGTGCAAAGGAAGGCAATAGCAATAACAGCACCCACGATAAACACGTAGATAGAACGCTTGCCCATCTTCATAAAGTTGAAGTGCTTGCCTACCAAGAAGTTCTTAGACATGGCTGTAGTAAAGGTCAAGCCCAACCACTTGTCTTTGTTAAGATAGTGTTCGAACACGATACGTGACACCCATACAGCAGTGAAGAACGAACATACGATACCAATACCTAATGTCATGGCGAAACCACGAATAGGACCTGTACCGAAATTGTAAAGGATAATTGCTGTGATGATTGATGTGAGGTTAGAGTCGAAGATAGCAGAGAACGCATTGCCATAACCCTCAGCAAGAGCGGTTTTAATGCCCTTACCAGCCTTTAGCTCTTCCTTAGTACGTTCGTAGATAAGCACGTTGGCATCAACTGCCATACCAAGTGATAGCACCATACCAGCAATACCGCTCATGGTTAGTGCAGCCTGGAATGAGGTGAGAATACCAAAGGTGAAGAAGAAGTTCAATATCAATGCTACGTTAGCTACCATACCTGGTATAACACCGTAGAAGCAGCACATAAAGATCATCAAGAGCACAAATGCTACGATACAAGCAGTGAAACCAGCTTGGATAGATGCAGCACCAAGGCTCGGACCAACTGTCTCTTCTTGTACAATCTTTGTTGGAGCAGGCATCTTACCACTCTTCAACACGTTTGCCAAGTCGCGAGTATCATCGGTTGTAAAGTTACCCGAGATTTGAGAGTTACCACCCGTAATCTCGCTCTGTACAACAGGTGCACTATATACAAAGCCATCGAGCACAATCGCTACGGGCTTTTTCAAATTCTTTTTAGTCAAATTAGCCCAATCGCGTGCACCACTCTGTGTCATTGTCATGCTTACAATAGGACGATGGTTCTGATCAAAGTCGTCTTTAGCGTCTTCTATCACGTCGCCTTGCATTGAAGGTTGGCCATTGATAGCACGGAGAGCATAGAGTTCAAACACGTTTGATTTCATGCCATCAGCACTCTTAACGCCCCAAGCCAAACGCAAGTCGGCAGGGAGTACAGCCTCAGCAATGGCGCTGTGTATCATCTTGTTCACCTCAGCAGTGTCGCGTGCAACAGCGTAACCAACTACGCAACCATTAGGCTGCATACCTTGTATTTGAGCTAACTTGCTGAACAAAGGATGTTGTTCTTTTACGCTTTTCTTTGCAGCTGCAGCCTTTGTTGAATCGGTTGCAGTAGTGTCTTTACCGCCAGCAAGACGTGTGTCAAGCGTAGTAAGCGACGACTGCAATTCAGCCAAAGTGTAGGTTTCCCAGAACTCAAGGTTTGCACTACCTTGTAGCAACTTACGCACACGCTCAGGCTCTTTAATACCAGGCATCTCTACCATGATTTGACCAATTTGGCCCTTACCACGTAGAATTTGGATGTTAGGCTGAGCCACACCAAAGCGGTCAATACGAGAGCGAACCACCTTGTTAGAGTTTTCAACGGCTACGTTCACCTCTTCGTTGAGCGCTTTCTTTACGTCAGCATCAGTTGAGTTGTAAGAGATGTTTTGGTTGCTAAGCTTTGCGGCAAAGATGCCACCAAGCTTGTTCTGTCCGTTTTGGCTTTCGAAAGCACTTACAAAAGCATCTACGAAGTCTACATTACCTTTTTTGGTTTGAGCCACAGCTTCGTCATAAGCTTTCTTAAACTTGGGGTCGTTAGCACTTTCGCCAGCGAGGTTCTTTACCACGTCGGGAACGCTCACCTCAAGCACTACATTCATACCGCCCTTAAGGTCAAGACCTAGGCCGATTTGCAATGCCTCGCAATCCTTGAGCGTTTTACCAAGCCAAACAGTCTCGTTACGCATGGAGTCAAGGTAAGCTGCGCCATCCTTGCCGTGAGCCGTCATTTGCTCTGCTTGTGCCTCATACTTGTGTGTAGGGTATGAGAAACTCAGATACATGAGGCAAATCAAGGACAGTAACACTGCAATTACTTTAACAAATCCTTTGTTTTGCATTGTGTGATTGTGTGATTATTTATTAATTTTAATATTTGTTTTTCTGCCTGTTCTGTCTAAGGTGTAATAGCTATAATAAAGATGCGTCTGCATGCATCCACATTTATGCCAATGGCATTTATACACACCTTTGAACGTGCAAATATACACGATTTTTTTTGAAAGTTAGCGTTTTATAGGCTTATTGTCTTATTATTTTAATTATTAGTTGGGTATTCTTGCTATTTTGTGTACAAGCGTAAGGAATAAACGCCTCTTTTAATTGCACAAATTGCATTTAAATGAGTGAAAAGCGGCCTTCGGATGTTACTATTTTCTTAAAAAGACGATACTCAAAAAAAATAATTTTGCACACTTGTTTGATAATTCATGAAAGTTTGTAATTTTGCGTTTAGATAAAGCATGCAAGTGCCCAATGAGCCTTACAAGCTCGTAGCATTTACCCTTTATCTTCCCTTAATATAATAAGAGCTATTGTGTTGCACTAAGCAAAAGCCACGATGCAAGCACATAGTGTTAGAACGAACTTTATTAAGTAACACAAACTTTTTTTTAGTATAAATTATTATGGCATTTTTAACTAATGACAAACTCTTGATCGTCGGTGCCGGCGGCATGATTGGTTCAAACATGGTACAGAGCGCCTTGATGCTCGGTCTCACTCCAAACATTTGTCTTTACGATATCTACGAACCAGGTGTTCATGGTGTATTTGATGAAATTCAGCAATGCGCTTTCCCTGGTGTAAATGTAACTTACACCGTTGATCCTGAAGAAGCATTTACTGGTGCCAAGTACATCATCTCTTCTGGTGGTGCTCCTCGTAAAGAGGGTATGACTCGTGAAGACTTGCTCAAAGGCAACTGCAAGATTGCTGCTGAATTTGGCGATAACATCAAGAAATACTGCCCTGAGGTAGAACACGTAGTTGTTATCTTCAACCCCGCAGACGTTACTGCACTTACTGCACTTATCCACTCTGGTTTGAAGCCCAACCAACTCACTTCTTTGGCTGCACTTGACTCTACTCGTTTGCAACAAGCCCTTGCACTTGAGTTTGGTGTTCAACAAGACAAGGTTACTGGTGCTCACACTTATGGTGGTCACGGTGAACAAATGGCTGTATTTGCATCACAAGTTAAGATTGATGGCAAGCCCCTTTCAGAGATGGGTCTTTCGGCAGAACGTTGGGAAGAAATCAAGCACCACACCGTTCAAGGTGGTTCTAATATCATCAAGCTCCGTGGTCGTAGCTCATTCCAAAGCCCTGCTTACAACGCAGTTAAGATGATTGAAGCTGCTATGGGTGGCGAAAAGTTTACTCTTCCAGCAGGTTGCTACGTAAACCACGACAAACTCGGCTTCAAGAACGTAATGATGGCTATGCCTACCACTATCGACAAGACTGGTGTTCACTTCACAGAGCCTACTGGAACTGAAGAAGAGATTGCAAGCCTTAACAAGTCTTACGAGCACCTTTGCAAGATGCGCAACGAGATTATTGAACTCGGCATCGTTCCTGAAGTTGCTAAGTGGAACGAACTCAACCCTAACTTGTAATTGTAAGAGCTACAACACATTGCAAGGTTAGCAAGCACGTATCTACAAGCAATCATTCGTAGACTACGAGAACTCACCTTAGCAAAATAGCACAAAAAATTCATCCTTGCATGCAGATTATACGTTGCATGCAAGGATTTTTTGTTTGTAAAAGACGTATTCATTAATGCCCTTATATTATTAATGTTTTTACACCGCAGATAGCAAAATAGCATATTAAATATTAAAAAATATTTTCTATATGTATTTTCTTTATCTCATCCCTTGCATATTTGGTAATAGTACGTATCTTTGCATCGTGTTTTTCATAGTATTAGATTTAAGGTTAACAAGGTTGGGATACAGTGGTATCCCTTTTTTTATATCCATACGTTAATAAGTCACCCATATGGAACTTAGTATAACAATATCAAATACTACCAAACTATCTGAGAACATAACGAATATTTCATCCGTTTAACGGTATGCTATAACCTTTATTTATGCATTAAATGAGGCTTATTAGTCAAAACGTATATGATTCCAACACCATCAGTTGTCAAATCCACAACAGCAGCAATTCTCGCCACTTCAACTGATACAGGGACGCACAACCAAGTTTCAGGGCAATCTCGAATATTCAAACATGGGCTCATTAAATAAAGGTCCTTAGTATGAAGATGAATAACAAGCAACAAGGCAGAACTACCCTATCATGCTGTAGTTCTGCCTTGTCTTTTAGTAATTAATTTTAGGGCGGCTCTATACATTAGCCGTAATAGATTGTAGGTTATCGGGCGATACTACCATTCATCTTCATCAAGTCTCAACGTACTAAATACTAACTGTGGCTCAAAGCCTCTACTTATAGCAGCACGCGCCACTTTCTGATTGATTTCAAAAGGTGTAGCACCCTTTGTTGTCTTTTTGCGCTGAGCAACAAACGTTGTCAGAACCTCTTGGTAATCATCTGGCACAATGTTCTGTAGTGCCTCATCAATGCAATGCGAGGGGATGCCTTTTTGCTGAAGTGTGTAGCGTATTTTTACCTTGCCCCAATGTTCAAACCTAAATTTATCAGAAACAAAGGCGCAAGCATAACGATTTTCGTCTACATATTTTTCAGTTTCAAGTTGTTCTAATATACGTTCTATCTGTTGGGCCGAAGCTCCTTTCGTGAGCATTTTCTGTGCCAATTCGCTACGGCAATATTCCTTTTGCGAACATCGAGAGGCTGCCCATAGCAAGAGACGTTTTTCAAGAACTTCGCCGTCATCGTCGGCATCTGAATGCTTTTTGTTTTTATGTTGAAATACCACGCTTGTAATACCAATTGATAAGTAGCTATTCAAAATTAATTTATATAATCATGTTCTACATTAATTGATATGCCTTAGCAC
>ERZ808240.395-NODE-395-length-58473-cov-7.657760_pt1 | contig 58473 bp, 46 predicted proteins | sample MGYA00521084_ERZ808240 | MGnify/ENA primary metagenome ERZ808240 (study PRJEB31516, sample SAMN03275571) | gut metagenome | biome: mammalia-associated habitat; material: feces | host: Papio cynocephalus | place: Kenya | collected 2012-08-06 ...
TCATCACACCATTTGTTACCGGATTCTGCCAGCCAAAGGACTGGACGTGGGTACGGTAAGAGGTGGTGACATCCGGTATCACTACTGGATTTGCAGGATCTATAAATTCATAATGCTGATTCTTTGCATATGTCTCTGCATAAGAACCTGATGTGCCGTAAATTGTTTTCAGACCGGATTCGTCAAATGCCCACATTCCAATACTCGTTACGCTCGATGGGATCTTGATACTTGTCAAGCCGCTACAGTCAGAAAATGCACTCCTTTTAATACTCGTTACACTCGACGGAATCTTTGTATTCTTACATCCTCTAATCAATGTATTCGTTTCTGTCTCAATGATTGCATTGCAGTTTCCCTCGCTTGAATAATATGGGTTCTCCGGAGATACAACAATACTTGTCAAACCGCTACATTCAGAAAATGCATCAGCTCCAATCCTGGTACATCCTTCCGGTATCTTTACATCTCCGCCTTTGCCAACATACTTCACAAGTGTAGTTCCATCCCACACAAAACCATATGCATCCGCTTTGCTCTCATCATATACAACTTCCTGCGCCTCATCCAAAGCTTCTGCGTCTGTTTTCGTTGCAGACACTTCCGCAGTTACCACTTCTCCTGGTTCAGCCGCCGATACCGTCCCTGCCGGAACGTTTACCAGCAAACTCACGCCCATGCACGCCGCCAGCGCAAAGCCTGCAAATCTCTTTGTTCTTCTCATACTTTTTCCTCCTCTTCTGCTCTCCATATACATGATTTCTTCACACCCCGCGTACAATAATTAGTAAAAATATTCACTAATTGGGATAGTACATTTCTTTACTATGCTATTGTGTAAACAAGGTGAAACTATGGAAAATAAAAAATATATTGAACGAATCAAAAATTAAAGAGAGGATCATGATTACACGCAGGAATATATCGCTAACTATCTTGGCACATCCCAGACAATGTACGCGCGCTATGAGCGCGGTGCCAACGAATTGCCAATCCGCCATCTTCTATCCCTGTGCAAATTGTATCATGTTTCCTCCGACTATATACTTGGGCTGAGCAATAAACTCTAAGTCCTTATTTTGAATCGTCAATCTGTCTTTGATTTTAGTAAATATGTGTACTAAAGTCAGGTCGATTTCTTGTAAGTCTTCTAAATATATGCTATCTTAATTTTATACTATTTTTAAGGAGCGTGATTCTATGAATTGTCCAACATGTGGAGCAACACTTACAGACGGCACAACAACCTGCCCTACCTGCGGAGCATCGATCTCCCAACCGGCAGATTTCAACCAAATGCAATATCAACAGCCTGAGACAAACTTCAATCAGGCACAGCATCAGCAGCCTCAGGCAAACTTCAATCAGGCACAGCATCAGCAGCCTCAGGCAAACTATAATCAGGCGCAGTACCAGCAGCCTCAGGCAAACTTCAATCAGGCACAGTATCAACAGCCTCAGGCAAACTATGATCAGGTGCAGTACCAGCAGCCTCAGGCAAATTACAACCAGATGCCATATGCAAATTCTGCTGCCTATGCCCCAGCAGGTGCTAAGTACAAGCGGAAATTCAATGCCGGACATTTTGCAGTGATGGGCGGAAGCCTGCTCTGTCTGATCTCCGTCTTTCTTCCGTTCCTGTCTGTTTCCCTTTTTGGATACAGTGAATCAATGTCGTTATTTAAGGACGGCGAAGATGGCGTCATCTTTTTGATCACTGCAATCGTGATCATTGCATTGTCTATGCTGCGGGTAAATACATTGAATATTATCCTGACCCTGATTCAGGGAATTTTTGCAATTTATGAAACTATGAGCGCAAAAAGCGAACTTTCCGATTACGGTTCTATGGTTCAGTATGGCGCTGGTTTCTATCTGCTTCTGATTGGCGGTATCGTTGCGCTTGTCGGTGCCATTATCGGCTTGGTGCTTCATATCAATGCAAAGAAAGCATCTAATCAAGCCTAACATACTTTTATAAAAGGAATAAACCATGAACAAACGAAGCTTACGCATACTAGAGTTTAATAAAATACTATCTATGGTGACAGAATATGCGACCTCCCCTATGGCAAAACGCCGGGTGGACCGCATGAAACCCCAGCGTGACATCGAACAGATCCGAAAATTACAGGAAGAGACAAACGATGCACTGAACCGTCTGAACCGTCATGGAAATATTAACTTTTCCGGGTTATGCGATATCGGTGCATCCATCAAACGGCTGGAGGTACAGGGTACCCTTACTTCTAAGGAACTTCTGGACATCGCAGCCGTCTTACAGGTTGCAAAAGCAGCCAAACAGTACGGTGACGGTTCCGATCTGACCGAAGCACTCGCCAGCCGGAATCAGGAGCCTGTTTCACAGACAACCTTCGATTCTCTGACCGAACGCTTTAACATGCTGTTGCCATTAGAGCACATCGCATCCGAGATCAACCGCTGTATCTTATCAGAAAATGAATACGCGGACGATGCAAGCTCCGGTTTGAAGAACATCCGCCGGGAAATCCGTCTCACCAACGACAAGCTGCACCAGCAGTTAGATAAGATCATCAAAAGTGACGCAAACCGTGACCAGTTGCAGGATTCTCTGATTACCATGCGAAACGGCAGATACTGTATTCCGGTCAAGCAGGAATACCGTTCGAAATTCCCGGGTATGATTCACGATCAGTCCTCGACCGGCTCCACGCTTTTCATCGAACCAATGGCAGTCGTCAATCTGAACAACCAGATCAAGGAGCTTGCGAACGAGGAATTATTAGAAATCGAGAAAATACTGGAGAGCCTGAGTGCGCAGGCAGCTACTTATGTCTCTGACATCGCCTACGATCTGGAATTACTGACCGATCTGGATTTTATATTTGCAAAGGCGAAATTCGCCCGCGCAACAAACAGCACAAGACCGATCTTTAACACCGACGGTATCATTGATATCCGGCAGGGACGTCATCCATTGCTGGAGAAGCACACGGTTGTGCCAGTCGATATCCGGCTTGGTGAGACATACAACCTGCTCATTATCACAGGTCCGAATACCGGTGGTAAAACGGTTTCCTTAAAGACACTGGGATTGTTTTCTCTCATGGGACAGGCAGGTCTGCATATCCCGGCGATGGAGGAATCCCGCCTGGCTGTCTTCGACGATATCTTCGCAGATATCGGTGATGAGCAGAGCATCGAGCAGAATCTGTCGACGTTCTCCTCTCACATGAGCAACATTGTCTATATCGTGCAGCACGCAACCCCGAACACACTATGCCTGTTCGATGAGCCGGGCGGCGGAACCGATCCGGTCGAGGGTGCGGCACTGGCAGTTTCCATCTTAAATTATCTGAAAAGTATGGGGGCCCGCTGCATGGCAACGACACATTACAGCGAATTGAAAACCTACGCCCTTTCCACCGATGGAGTAGAAAATGCATCGTGCGAATTTGATGTGGCAACTCTGCGTCCGACTTATCGTCTGACAATCGGTATTCCGGGTAAATCCAACGCATTTGCCATCGCAAGCAAGCTTGGTCTGCCAGATTATATCATCAACTCCGCAAAGGATCAGATTGACAGCGATGCGATCGACATGGAAACCCTGCTCGCGGATCTCGAAGCAAGCAAGCGATCCATGCAGGAGGACGAAAAGGCAATCGAGGCATATAAACAGGAAATTGAATCTCTGAAGGAATCCTTGCAGAAGAAGGAAGAAAATCTCGATACGAAGAAAGCCGAGATTCTGAAAAAAGCAAGGGAAGAAGCCAGAGACATAATCGATGACGCCAAGGATGTGGCGGATCAGACAATCCGCGATTACAACAAATGGCGCAATAACCCACACAAGGCCGACATGCGCACGATGGAAGAACAGCGCAGCAAGCTTCGAAGCAAAATCAAAGATTACGAGAAATCCGGTGCATCCGAGACAAAGAAACAGACCTCAAACCATAAAGCATCTGATTTCCATATCGGGGATACCGTGCAGGTACTCAGCATGGGAACACGCGGTACAATCACAAAACTGCCAGACAACAAAGGTATTGCAGGCGTACAGATGGGTATCCTGAACTCTATGCTGCCGATTTCCGATCTGCTGATTATCCCAGAGAGCACGGTCTCTGTAAATGGCACAAAGCAAAAATACAGCGGCAAACATGCGGGAGGAGACCATACATCCGTCAGCAAATCTATGACATTCTCTCCGGAACTGAACGTCATGGGCAAAACAGTTGATGAAGCATGTTATGAGATTGACAAATATCTGGATGATGCAGTTCTGGCACACATTTCCCGTGTCACGATCATCCACGGAAAGGGAACCGGTGCCCTGCGCAAAGGCATCTGGCAATACTTAAAGAAACATCCACTGGTGCAGTCTTATCGTTCCGGCGAATTTGGCGAGGGCGAATATGGCGTTACCATTGTCGAATTGTAGACGAGTTACAACCATACATTACACTTTTATTGGAGGGGAACATGGAGAAACAACGAATCCTGATCGTCGATGACGATGAAAATATCGCAGAGCTTATCTCACTGTATTTATTAAAGGAATGCTTTGCAACCGAAATTGCATACACAGGCAAGGACGCACTTGTACTCGCAGCCACCTTCAATCCTGACTTGATCTTATTGGATATCATGCTCCCGGATATTGATGGCTATGAGGTTTGCACGGAAATCCGCAAGACACGCCAGACACCGATCATCATGCTTTCCGCAAAGGGAGAAGTATTCGATAAGGTACTCGGTTTAAAGCTTGGTGCCGATGACTATATGATCAAACCGTTTGATTCCAACGAACTGGTTGCAAGAGTCAAAGCGGTTTTGCGTCGTACCGTTATGTTCCCGGCGGTAACCACTGCTGCACCTGTAAGCATCGCCGAAGTTACCGATCATCAGGGTGAATTCGTCGAATATGACGGCTTGCTTATCAATATGACCAACTACACTGTAACTTTGGATGGTGAATCGGTAGAGATGCCTCCGAAGGAGCTGGAGCTTTTGTATTTTCTTGCCAAACGTCCAAATCAGGTATTTACACGTGATCAGCTGCTTGACCGTCTCTGGGACTACGAATATGCTGGCGACTCGCGAACAGTAGACGTACATATCAAGCGTCTGCGTGAGAAACTGAGCGAAAATCACAACTGGGCAATCTCTACGGTATGGGGCAAGGGTTATAAATTCGAGGTAAAGTAACATGACATTACGCCACTCTCTGTTTGATAAAATATTCATAAGTTTTTTGGTTATTTTCACGGTCTGTTTTGGATTTATCGTCCTATATGCATCCCATGTTACACGAAGCATGCTTGTCGATGACCGAACAAAAGTACTGACAAACGAAGCATTTTTGATTGCAGATCAGACAGTCGCAGGATATGTTCAGGGCGTTTACACCAAAGATGAATTGCAGGAAAGTCTACGCTATTACAGCGACAAACTGAACGCCAGTATCTGGGTTACCGACGAGAAAGGCATTATCTATGGATTTGCCAATGCAGACGGACATCCGGATAACCCAAGAAATATATTTCTCATTGACCCGGATTTTGATATCTACACCGCGCAATCTTTTAATGGTAATTTTTATGATACATTCAAAAGTGATGTTATTTCTGTTGCCATTCCAATCCATATTAACAACCAGCCAAACGGTATGCTATTGATTCATTCCACGGTGGAACAGCTGCGGAATATTCAGGAAAAAATCGTAAAACTGATTTATGCACCATATCTGTTTATGATTATCATTTCCTTTGCCCTGCTTGGTATCATTTCCAGCAAGGTCATGCGTCCGATCCGGAAGATCAACTCTGTAGCAGAACAATACTCCACTGGTAACTTTGATACGCCAATGGATATTCATTCCAACGACGAGATTGGCCAGCTTGCATCCACGCTGGAATATATGGCTTCGGAACTGGAAAAGCTGGATGATTACCGAAAGGCATTTATTTCCAATATCTCGCACGATTTCCGTTCTCCGCTCACCTCGATCAAAGGCTATATCGAGGCAATTCAGGATGGAACGATCCCGCCGGAGAAGCAGAGTCATTACTTAGATATCGTCGTACAGCAGACAAACCGGCTGACGAAGCTTACTTCCAGTCTTCTGGAGCTAAATAACTACGATTCCTACGGTATCTGGCTCGTATGCAAGGATTTCGATATTGTCGAGCTTGTCTTATCTGCGATCAACTCCTTCGAAGGGCGTTGCATCGAGAAACAGATTGCGATCCGGTTAAATAACCATACGGAACACTCCGTTGTCCATGCGGACAAAACGAAGATCGAACAGGTCATTTACAACCTGCTCGACAATGCGATCAAATTCACGCCAAATGGCAAGTCGATTTACGTGACTTTGACAGAGAAACATGATAAAATTTTTGTATCTGTAAAAGATGAGGGCTGTGGCATTCCAAAAGAGTCCCTGAACCGTGTCTGGGTACGTTTCTACAAGGCAGACCGCTCACGTGGCAAAGACAAGCAGGGCACCGGTCTCGGACTTGCGATTACCAAGGAAATCATCAAAGCACACAATGAGAATATCAATGTCGTCAGCACCGAGGGCGTCGGAAGCGAATTTACATTTTCACTGTCGAAGGCGGCAGCGGATTCCGAACAATCATAAGAATAACCGGTCTTGTGCGAACCGCAAATCTATACGACCGGATAAGGGGAGGTATTTATGTTTAGTATCAACAATCTTTTCAACAACGCGAACATGCAGTGCATCAACCAGCTTGGACAGTTCCGTGTCTTCGAGCACCAGAAGGATCTGTCAGTTTCTCCGTACAATGCAGAAACGGCATATTTTTCTGCAGAGATGAATGTACGCCGACGTCAGGTCTTAGTCGAGTTGAACAACACATCCTGCAAATTACAGGCAGGAGCCATGCAGTGGATGCTCGGAAATGTATCCATGCAGTCTGGCGTGAGTGTCGGCAATTTCCTCGGCAAAGCAATCGGCGCAGCCGTGACAGGCGAGACAATGTCCAAGCCGGAATACACCGGGCAGGGCTATGTCATGTTAGAACCAACCTACAAGCACATCCTGCTTGTCGATGTTGCACAGTGGGGGCAGATCGTACTCGAGGATGGATTATTCCTTGCCTGCGACAGCACATTGCAGCACAAGGTTGTCAGCCGTAAGACACTTTCCTCTGCCGCTCTCGGCGGAGAAGGCTTATTCAACCTGAGCCTTTCCGGACAGGGTATCGCCGTTCTGGAAAGCCCGGTTCCACAGCAGGAGCTTATTATGTTCAATCTGCAGAATGACGAGGTAAAGATTGACGGAAACATGGCAATCGCATGGTCCGGCAGTCTGGACTTCACCGTAGAGCGTTCTTCCAAGACACTGATCGGTTCGGCAGTATCCGGCGAAGGTCTGGTCAATGTATACCGTGGTACCGGTTCCATCCTGATGGCACCAACCGCATAAGGGGGGAGGGTACATATATGGTAAGTCAAAGCTTATTAAATAACTCAAACGTGCAGGTTACCTCCGCCTTAGGCGGCATGCAGGTATTGGAATATGTACAGGATATGAGTGTCAGCCCATCTACATCGAAGCTGCAGTACTACATGTCCCGCATGAATGTGAACAAGCGTCAGCTTCTGCTTAATCTGAACGGAAATGGCTACACCATCCAGGCAGGTGCGATGCAGTGGATGTCCGGTCAGGTGCAGATGGAAAGCGGCGTCAAAGGTGTCGGTGGTTTCTTAAGTGGCATGGCAAAAGCTGCTGTCACGAAAGAGACGATTGCCAAGCCAATCTACACCGGTTATGGTCAGGTTATGTTGGAGCCAACCTACCGTCACATCCTGCTCACGAATCTGCAGGAATGGGGTGGCAGCGTTGTCTTAGATGATGGATTATTCCTCGCCTGTGACAACACGGTAACACAGAAGATCGTTGCAAGAAGCAATGTTTCTTCGGCTGTATTCGGCAGAGAAGGGCTGTTCAACTTAAATCTAAATGGTACAGGTATCTGTGCTTTGGAAAGTATCGTTCCAAGAAATGAGATCATCGAGGTTGTACTCGACAACGATACGATGAAGATTGATGGAAATATGGCAATCGCATGGTCGACTTCCCTTGAATTCACGGTTGAGAAGTCTTCCAAATCGCTGATGGGTTCTGCCGTATCCGGCGAAGGTCTGGTGAATGTATACCGTGGTTCCGGTAAGATCTGGCTTGCTCCAGTGCTGGAAACAGGTGGTTCCGCAGGTGTCAGCAGTCCGCAGAATGCAAGCGAGACAGCTTCCGAAGGACATACTGGTTCCGCGGCTGCCCGGAATGATACGATGAGTAAGATCGAGAAGTTCGGGAAGTTTATGGATAAGTTTAGTTGATGCTTCACGGACGATAATTGCGATTTTATAGTTTACAAAAGAGTTGGGACGATACAATTCTACGCAGACTCGCTTTCGCTCACTTCCGCATGCAACGGTACTAAACTCATTGTGCCAGCGTAAAACAGCTGTCACAATTCGTTAAGTGCCGGCATGCTCCAATGGTCTGCTTTAGAATTTGTATAGTCCCAACTCTTATTTTACATATTGACATCGCAATTATCTGCGTAGCATTTACCTTGAGGTCTTGTTAGCTTCCTGTTGGGGCATTTCTTCCCGTTTGGGCATTTTCACCCAACCTACTTGCTTCCTCGCAGCTTCCGGTTGGAGCATTTCCTCCGATTTGGACATTTTCACCCAACCTGCTTGCTTCCTCTCAGCTTCCGGTTGGAGTATTTCTTCTATTAGGTCAAGAGCAAAAAAACGTGTTCCATATTTTTGATAGATTATCGTGCAATTGCAATACATTGCATCTGCATGATATCGAATCAAAAATACAGAACACGTTTTGAAGTTCTTACACTTTCTTCGTCATCTCCAAACGAAGCAGCGCACGTTTCAGTGCGAGTTCCGCCCGGTCGATATCCTGTGAATTGTCATGGATGCGGCGCTCCGCACGAATCTTTGCTTCCTCGGCACGATGAATGTCAATTTCATCCGGCCATTCGACCGACTCTGCCAGAATTGTAACAGAATCGCCAAGAATCTCCGCAAATCCGGAATGCAATGCCGCTTCCTTATCTCCACCATCTTCCCGAATCTTCAGGACACCCGGTGCTACAACCACAGTCATAGGTATATGTTTTGGGTACAGTCCGATGATGCCCTCAATCGTATTAAACTCAAGGAAAGAAGCTTCCCCTTCATAAAATACACGTTCCGGTGCGATCACGCGAACCATCATTTTATTTTCTGCCATGTATACCACCTAATTTATTTCCGCAGCCAGACAATCGCTCATCTGGCTGCATCATAATCATCCTACATCGATTCCTTACTTCTTGCACTTCGCAAGTACGTCGTCGATACTTCCGGCATTTAAGAAATAACTCTCCGGAATATCATCATGCTTACCTTCCAGAATCTCCTTAAAGCTCTGAATCGTATCTGACAGTGGAACGTATTTACCAGGAAGTCCTGTAAACTGCTCTGCTACATGGAATGGCTGTGACAGGAACTTCTGTACCTTTCTTGCTCTGGCAACGACGATCTTATCCTCCTCGGAAAGCTCATCCATACCAAGGATCGCGATGATATCCTGCAATTCCTTGTACTTCTGCAGGATCTCCTGTACACCACGTGCCACCTTGTAATGCTCCTCACCAACCACTCTTGGATCGAGGATTCTGGATGTAGACTCCAGAGGATCTACCGCTGGATAGATACCAAGCTCTACGATGGAACGGGAAAGTACCGTTGTCGCATCCAAGTGTGCGAATGTAGTTGCAGGTGCAGGGTCTGTCAGGTCATCGGCTGGCACATAGACTGCCTGTACCGATGTGATAGAACCATTCTTTGTCGAAGTGATACGCTCCTGCAATGCACCCATCTCTGTCTGCAGGGTTGGCTGATAACCAACGGCAGAAGGCACACGTCCAAGCAGCGCGGACACCTCCGAACCAGCCTGTGTAAAACGGAAGATATTGTCGATGAACAACAATACATCCTTTCCAACCTGATCACGGAAATATTCTGCCATCGTCAGTCCGGTCAGACCAACACGCATTCTTGCTCCTGGTGGTTCATTCATCTGACCAAATACCATCGTTGTCTTCTCGATAACGCCGGATTCGATCATCTCATAATACAGGTCATTTCCTTCTCTTGTTCGCTCTCCAACACCGGTAAATACGGAATATCCACCATGCTCTGTCGCGATATTTGTGATAAGCTCCTGAATCAATACTGTCTTACCAACACCGGCACCACCGAACAGACCGATCTTACCACCCTTCTGATAAGGGCAAAGCAAGTCAACGACCTTGATACCGGTTTCCAGAATCTCTGTCTCGGTTGACTGCTCTGAAAACTCTGGTGCTTTTCTATGGATTGGAAGGTAAGTATCTACCTTTGGAGCCGGTTTATTGTCAATCGGCTGTCCCAACACGTTGAACATACGTCCCAGTGTTGCTTCACCGACAGGTACAGTAATCGGCGCGCCGGTACCAACCGCTTCCATACCACGCACAAGACCATCTGTCGGTCCCATCGCGATACAACGAACGGTGTCATCCCCTAAGTGCTGGGATACTTCGGCGTACAGTGTGTCACCGCTCTTTGTGGCAATCGTTATCGCATCGTGAATCTCAGGAAGTTTACCTTCGTTAAACTTCGCATCGATAACGGCACCGACAATCTGGGTAACCTTACCTACATTTGTATCTGCCATTTCCTTAATCTCCTTTAACTTATTGCATCAGCTCCGGCAATAATCTCCGTAAGCTCCTGCGTGATTGCACTCTGTCTTGCTCTATTGTACTTAAGTGACAGGCTTCCGATCATATCCTCCGCATTGCTTGTCGCGGAATCCATCGCCTGCATTCTCGCACCATTCTCACTGGCTACCGCCTCTAACAGCGCACCGTAAATAATGTTGGACATGTATTTCGGCACGATCTGGTCTAAGACTTCTTCCTCCGATGGTTCGAAATTCATCAGCAGCTTATCGTCACTGATTGGCTTCGCCTGTTGGATGAAGTCCTCCTCCCGGATTGGAAGCAGTTTCATCAACTTTGCTTCCTGTGTCACGGTATTCTTGAAATTCGTATATGCAATGTACACCTCACCAATCTCGCCCTTGGAATACTGTGTCAAAACCTGCTTCGTAAGCTTGGTCGCATCGTCGAACAATGGTGCATTGATGGTCTCTGATTCATCCTGATATATGCTGTAACCTTTTCTGGTCAAGCCCTCAATACCCTTTTTTCCGATACCATAGATATAGGTATCCTCCTTCGAAAATCCGGTTGCGACGATCTCCTTTACAACATTGTTGTTGTATCCACCGGCAAGTCCACGGTTCGATGTGATCGCGATGACTGCCTTCTTGTCACTGCCGTTTTCCTTCAGGAATTTATGGTTTGGTTCTTTCGTCATTGCAAGGATGGAACATATCGTATCATAGAGCATATTAAAATATGGTTTGTTGCTCTCAGCTCTCCCGCGGGCTTTCTGAAGCTTAACTGTAGAGACAAGCTTCATCGCCTTGGTGATCTGCTGCGTGCTCTGGACGCTTTCTTTGCGTCTCTTAATGTCTCTCATGGATGCCAAGAAAGATCAACCTCCTCGCTCTAATTAGAATGTTTCCTTGAATTCCGTAATTGCCTTCTTCAAAGCGTCCTCTAATTCGTCGGACAGCTTCTTCTCCTCGCGGATCTTGTCGAAGATCTCCGGATATTTCGTAGAAATGTATTCGAACAATCCACTCTCAAATTCCAGAATCCGGTCTACTTCGATATCAAGCAGATACTTTCTTGTTGCAGCGTAGATAATAACGACCTGTTTTTCAACCGGCATTGGCTTATACTGTGGCTGCTTTAAGATCTCCTTGATTCTTTCACCCTGTGCAAGCTGGTTTCTCGTATCCTCATCAAGCTCGGAACCGAACTGCGAGAATGCGGCAAGCTCACGGTACTGTGCTAACTCCACACGAATTGGGGAAGCAAGCTTCTTCATGGCACCGATCTGTGCGGCACCACCAACACGCGATACAGAAAGACCTGCATTTACGGCTGGACGGAAACCGGAGTTGAACATCTCTGTCTCCAGATAGATCTGCCCGTCTGTGATAGAAATAACGTTTGTCGGGATATACGCAGATACGTCACCTGCCTGTGTCTCGATGATTGGAAGGGCTGTAAGCGATCCTCCACCGAGTTCATCCGACAACTTCGCTGCACGCTCTAAGAGTCTGGAATGCAGATAAAATACATCACCCGGATAAGCCTCTCGGCCTGGTGGTCTACGGAGAAGCAAGGAGAGTGTACGATAAGCAGTTGCATGCTTTGACAGATCGTCATATACAACCAATACATCCTTTCCTTCTTCCATCCATTCCTCACCGATCGCACATCCGGCGTATGGTGCAATGTACTGTAATGGAGCCAGATCACTGGCGGTACTTGCAACGACCGTTGTATATGCCATTGCGCCGTACTCTGTCAATGTCTTTACGATATTCGCTACGGTCGATGCCTTCTGACCGATTGCAACGTAGACACAGTTTACGCCCTGCCCCTTCTGATTGATGATCGTATCGATCGCGATCGCTGTCTTACCGGTCTGTCTATCGCCGATGATCAGCTCACGCTGTCCTCTTCCGATCGGAACCATGGCGTCGATTGCCTTGATACCTGTCTGAAGCGGAGTATCTACAGACTTACGGGAGATAACACCAGATGCTACTCTCTCGATCTGTCTTGACTTCGTGGTTGCGATTGGTCCTTTGCCATCAATTGGCTGACCGAGCGCATTTACGACACGACCAAGCATCGCGTCGCCAACAGGCACTTCCACCACGCGTCCCGTTGTTTTCACTATATCTCCCTCGCTGATATTTCTATGATCACCGAGAAGAACCGAACCTACATTGTCTTCTTCCAGGTTCATAACCATGCCGTATACCTCACCTGGGAATTCCAGAAGTTCGCCCTGCATCGCATTCTCAAGACCGTGAATACGTGCAATTCCGTCCGCTACCTGGATAACCGTTCCAATGTTGGATGTTTCCAGTTTTGTCTCATAGTTCTTAATCTGTTCTTTGATTACGGAACTAATCTCTTCCGGTTTTAAATTCATGGAACACGAACACCTCCTTCTTATGATTGTGCGAGTGCCTTTGACATCGTCTCAATCTTGGTTTTGATACTGCTGTCAACCACTCTGTCGTCAATTCGGATCACAAGCCCGCCGATGATGGATGCATCTACCGTATAGGTTACTTCCATCGAAGCGAAATCTGTCGTCTCAAGCAGACGCTTCTCGATCGATGCCTTCTGTGCACCGGTAAGTGCAACCGCACTTGTCACACTTGCAACTCCTATATTTTTTTCTCGTTTTACCTGTCTGATAAAATAGCGAAGCACATCTACAATCTTGCTGCCATGGTCTTTCTCAACCATGATGCCGAACAATCCGACCATATCCTTTGATACGCGTCCTTTGAAAATGTTATCCACTATCTTCCGCTTCTCGTCCTTATCAATCTGCGGATGCTTGAGAATGCGGAGCAATTCTTCGTTTTCCTGTAACACTGTCACAAGAGCCTGCGCTTCTTCGTAGAGCAGATTCAGACTGCCTTCTTCCAAGGCAAGTTCCAAAAGTGCATCTCCATAGGTTGTTTCTACTTGTTTCGCCATGTATCATCACCCATCTCTTTCAGCGTCTCATCAATCAGAGAAGCCTGTGTGCTCTCGTCGAGAGAGGATGCAACGAACTTTCCTGCCATCGCGGTTGCCACGCCGATGATCTCCTGTTTCACCTCATCCTTCACACGTTCTTTTTCAAGCTGAGCTTCACTGTTTGCTCTGTCGATAATGCGTCCTGCCTCTTCCTTCGCCCCGGCAATGATGTTTTCCTCATTCTTCACCGCACGTTTTCTTGCGGAAGAAAGGATCTCACCCGCTTCGCTGTTCGCATTTTTGATCTTCTCATCATACTCTGCACGAAGCTTCTCTGCCTCCTCGCGGTCTGTCGCCGCATGGGAAAGGTCATCCCTGATCTTGTTCTGTCTGTCCTCGAGTACCTTGCGCACCGGATTGATCAGCACATAAGTCAGAAAGATGAAGAGCAGAAATACCGCAAGTCCCTGTATCAGTATATCGAACAGAAGCTGCGCATCCAGACCGAAGATACGGCCTGTCTCCTCTGACAGAAGCGCGATATTTGCAATTCCTGCCATATTTTACTCCTCCTAATTTTGTTCTTACTTGAAAGGCTTAACGAACATCAGAAGAAGTGATACAACCAGACCATACAAACCGGTTGTCTCGGCTACCGCCTGTCCAAGAAGCATCGTTGACATGATGTCACCCTTTGCGCCTGGGTTACGTCCAACTGCGGAAGCACCATAACCGGCAGCGATACCCTGACCAATACCAGGACCGATACCGGAACAAACTGCAATACCTGCACCGATTGCGGATGCAGCGTTGATAATTGTTTCACCTGTAATAGTATTCATGAAATAATTCCTCCAATTCTTGATATTTAAATGTTATTACCCTTCTACATTTCGCTTATTTGCTACAAATGTCATCGTGAGCATACAGAATACATATGCCTGGATCACACCTGAGAACAAATCGAAGTACACATGCAGTGCCGATGGAATACCAATCTTTACAAACATCGGCAGCATGCCGTAGTAAAGTGCCATCATAACGGTTCCTGCCAGAATATTACCGAACAAACGCAGCGACAGTGATACCGGTGTGGCAAACTCACTGATCACGTTGATCGGGAAGAACAGGAATATCGGATCGAACAGACTCTTAAATGCGCCCCATTTCTGGTAACGAATGGATGCATACTGTATCATGATAAATGATACGAGAGCAATACAGAGCGTCGTTCCGTAATCCGCGGTCGGCGGTCGAAGCATAAATAAGCCGGAAATGTTCGAAAAAAGTACAAATATGAACAAGGTTCCGATGTAATTGATATAATGCTTACCAGCTTCTTTTCCCATCGTGCTGTTGACGAACTTGATCAGTGATTCGATAACAAGCTCGACTCCAGTAGCGAATTTACTTGGGTTATCCCGCGTCTTCAGCACACTTCTTCTGGCACAGATCGCTAAAATCGCAATCACCAGCAGTACAATGAAGGTGCAGACATGGGTGGTGGTAATATATACCGTCGTGCCAAAGAAATGAACCGGATACAGTTCGTGGATATAGAAATCTACATCTTCCGAGCTGTTACTGATCAGCTGTATTCCTGTGGCAAACCCACTCCTCATACGCTTTTCCTCCTTTTTTAATTTTTGTCTTTATGTTCTTCCTCAGGTTCTTCAAGCCCAAGGCGAATCAACCATTTCCGCATCTGTGGCTGCAGATAGGCACAAATCTTCGTTTCGACCATGCCAAGTGCCACGCCGGTAAACGCCTGGATTCCAAGAAAAATGGAACCTACCAATAAAGCAAGTGTCACGATCATCCGCAGCAGACTGTTCACGATCACCTTTTTCTTCGCGCCTGCCTCGCCCATATCGAGTGCCTGATCGAGCACATCATAGATATGATAAATGCGCAGTGCCCCGCCGAGATTGCCGACGAGCAGTGCAAGTGCAAAGATATAATATGGACGCATAAAAAATGCACCGACCGCCAGAAAGACGATCATACAGACAGCCATGCCGATATACATTTCCTTCAATATTCTGTGAACCTCTGCCATGCTATGCCTGTCTTTTTGCCTCCACTTACTTGTGTTTATTATCCGAATCATTCAGGAATTTCCGTATAAGAATATACACGGAACGAAAACCCGCCAGCACACCGATCACGATAAACCATACCATAAAATCCTTCCCAAATATACGCTTTATCAAATATGCGATGCCCATGCTTATAAAGATCGTAACCACCATCGTAAACCCAATCTGCGTGATGAGATACAGCATCTTTAAGACCTGGCTTCTTTCTTTGTTGTTCATGAAAACCCTTCCAATACAATCAGATATACACAAAGTTTATTATATAAGATTTTTCCTTTTTTTTCAATCATTTATACACCGAATTGAACAGTATTTTAGAATTGTATTTTTCGCGAAAAGGTTGTCATTCCCTAACGATTGATGTAAAATAGCGGCATGGAAACGAAACTATTAAATGGAAATAACAAAGAAGCAATTGCAGAGGCATCGAAAATCCTGCAGGACGGCGGCTTGGTCGCATTTCCGACGGAGACCGTCTACGGATTAGGTGCTGACGCATTAAATGCAGATGCTGCCGCAAAGATCTATGCTGCCAAGGGACGTCCCAGCGATAATCCGCTGATCGTCCACATCGCAGACACCGATGCGGTAGAGAAGCTGGCAGATCTGGAAACGATGAACCGGGCGCACCCGGACATGGTGAAGAAAGCACACATGCTGATGGAAGCTTTCTGGCCGGGACCACTGACGATCATCTTTCCGAAGCTTGCCATCGTCCCAGACGGAACGACCGGCGGACTGCCGACCGTTGCAATCCGGATGCCATCTCATCCGATCGCACAGGAGCTGATACGCACAAGTGGTGTCTCCATCGCAGCCCCATCTGCAAACACTTCCGGCAGACCATCACCGACGACCGCACAGCATGTATGGGAGGACATGGACGGCCGCATCGAGATGATATTAGATGGTGGTGCCGTCGGAATCGGAATTGAGTCGACGATCGTCGATATGACAGGCACGATCCCAACGATTCTTCGACCGGGCTTTATCACGAAGGCGATGCTCTCCGAGATCATCGGCGACGTGACGATTGATCCGGCTATTATCGAGCCGGATCCGAATCTTCGTCCGAAAGCACCCGGCATGAAATATACGCACTACGCGCCACACGGAACGCTCAGTATCGTGGAAGCTGCCGCAGACGAATCGGCAAACCGGGCAAGCCTGCATTCCGGTGTCAAGGTCTCTTACAACGCGACCGAAGCAGAAACATTGCGCGTAGCGGAGAAGATCAAGGCACTTGTAAACGAAAAGGAAGCACAGGGCTACAAGGTTGCGATTCTCACAACTAAGGAGCATGCATCCTTATATAAGAACTATTTGCATGTACTGATCGTCGGCGAGGGAAACAAGGGACAGACGATCTCCGCACGGCTTTATGCCGCCCTGCGTGAATGTGACAGTGAGCAGATGGAATATATGTACAGCGAAGCATTTGACCAGAACGAACTCGGTGGTGCCATCATGAACCGGCTGCTGAAGGCGGCGGGACACAGAGTTATCACCGTGTAGAGATCATACATGCAAGCCACATTAATATGTATGATGTACATAATTACAATTCTAAAGCAGACCATTGAAGCACGCTGGCACTTAATCAGCGACTGATTTTGTCGCGAATTTAGTACCGTTGCGTGATGAGCTGAGCGGAAGCGCGTCTGCGTAGAATTTGTAATTATGTACATTCTAATATTTATATATGGTTTGCATGTATTTCAAAAAATTACAGGAGGATTTAAGATATGACAATCGCAATTGGAAGTGACCACGGCGGATATGAACTCAAGCTGGAGGTTATCAAGCATTTGAAGGATCGCGGATTTGAAGTGACAGATTACGGCTGTGACAGCACAGCATCCTGTGACTATCCAATCTATGGAAAGGCTGTTGCTGAGGTGATCGCCGCTGGCAAGCAGGATCTGGGTATTCTCATCTGCGGTACCGGTATCGGTATGAGCATGGTTGCAAATAAGGTCGAAGGTGTCCGCGCCGCACTCTGCAGTGACTGTTTCTCTGCACAGGCAACCCGCGAGCACAACAACGCCAATGTTCTCTGCATGGGCGCACGTACGATCGGACCTGGTCTTGCACTTATGATCGTGGACAAATTCGTGGATACACCATTCTCAAACGATGAGAGACATGTGCGTAGAATCAAGATGTTCTCATAAAACTGACCAAAGATAAAGGACTGAATACAAATGACAAACTTCAATCAGATATCGAAGAAATATTACCGTCGGGCAAAACATAGCTGTCCGCTTTTCCACAGGGAAAAACAGCATTTTCTGGCTGAACTGAAAGACACCATGCAGGCGGTCTACGCGGAGCATCCTGAGATTTCCTCCTACGAGGAACTTATTGAATTGCTCGGTACGCCTGAACAACAGGCACTCGACTTTGCAAATACACTGTCTGTCGAAGAACGGAACGCAAGCATCCAGCGTGAACGCCGTATCCGGTTGTGCACCATTCTTGTCGCAGGAGCTTTGCTGATCACATGGACAGCAAAAATTATCTCCTCGGTCAAATCAATCCATGACAACACACGAACGACTGTCACAATCACCACCGTGATTGTAGATGAGCCAGAGGCAGTTTCCGGCAAAAATACGGATACGATTTACAGCAGATAAAAGGAGATGGGTATATGACTTCCTCAATTAGAAAATATTACCGCAAGGCAAAGCATGAGATGCCTTTATGTTACGCAGAAAAGAAATTATATCTTGCAGAGTTATCGGAAACCCTGCACGCAATCGAAGCAGAACAGCCGGATATTACCTATGAAGCATTGACAGAGATGCTCGGAACTCCGGCAGAGCAGACGAAATCTTACGCGGAAATGCTCTCTGCGGAAGAACTTTACCAGAACATCCATACCATGAAGAAGGTGCGCGGCATCATCATTGCCGCCGCGGTTATGATCTCCTTTGTAGTTGGCTGTGCCGGTTATATGATCTCAAGCAAACTGATCAAATCACGTTACACCGTTGTAATCCAAGAACCTGTGATCATTGAATCGCGGACAATTCAGGAATAAGGCAGGGCGAATATGCAGACGATTATTACAAACCTCAAACGAGCCTCAGTAGAAATCATCCTTCTCTCGCTGTTATGCGAGGAACCGATGTATGGCTACCAGTTGGCACAGGAAATTAAAAAGCGCAGCAATGGACAGTTCTCCCTTATGGAAGCGTCTATGTATCCCGTACTTGGACGGTTGAAGGAGCAGGGCGATGTTACGATGGAAACAGTACAGAAAACGCCGAAGTCCAAGCGTGTCTACTATCATATTACCGAGACCGGGCGCGACCATCTGGCGCAGATGAAGCAGATCTTTGCAGATACTGTCGGAATCATCAATACGATCATTCAGGCATAATGTATTATGTATTATACAGACGATTGCACAGAAAAAGCGGGTACATATCATTGGCATACCCGCTTCTTTTTATCCTCCCTGTTACTGCTCCGGCAGCTGCCAGTTTGCAAGTGCATCCCGGTACGTCGCAAGCTGCTGCTCATACACTTCCACAATCTCATTTGGCTGTGCCGACTTTTTCTCTGGCGCAAGCAACGCCTCATAACAATCTACGATTCCCTGCAGACTCTTCCTTCCACCTGCCTCTACGTCCAGAATGCATTCCGTCTCGGAAACGGCATTCTGATACCAGACGATCGCCTCATCATAATCCATGCTATCTTTATAATAACAGCCAAGCTCATAGCAGATCTCCGCACACGGCGTATCTAACATATCCCGGAGCGCATATTTCATAAGCTCCGCACCGTTTCTCTGCAGTCTTGCCAGATGTGCCAGTACGCAGGCAGCCTCCCTGCCAGCTTCCGCCATCGGATCTTTCTCCCACTCTCCGGTGAAGAATCCGCACGCCCGTTCAAAATCTGTCAATTCGCCACATTTTAACAATTCCTTCGCATACATCTTCCGAAGCTTCGGCGACAACTCGCCGTTCCGCGCATACATCCGTTCGCAGATCTCAAAATCCCTGCCTCCATGCACCGCTAACGGCTTGTGCCGGATCTCAATATCACTGTCGAACACAACCGGATCTAACCGCACCGTCTCATGCACCGGATCAATCCATGTAAACGTCCGAAGACGCTTAAAGAGCTTCGGGCGAAGCTCCCGTTTCACATTCATAACTGTATTGAACGCTTCTGTCACGTACCACATCTGCACGATCTCAATCTCCGGGAGCAGGCAGTTCTTCAGCTCCCGAAAACGCACCCGGTTCTCCGCATCAAGCACCTCGTCCGCATCCGGCGCATAGATGTATTCCATCGTCGCCTTGGAGAATGAGAAATTCCGTGCCGCCGAGAAATCACCAATCCATGTAAAATCATAGATCTGATCGGTATAGCGTGCCGCAATCTCCTTCGTGCGGTCGGTAGAGCCTGTATCCACAATGATGATCTCGTCCATCAGGTCTGCGACACTGTCCAGACACCGTGCCAGAACCTGCTCTTCATTTTTCACGATCATACATAAACTGATGGTTGCCATTGCTACCCCCTGTCATTCGCATCATTTGTTTATCCGTACACATTTTTTTATTATACCTGTTTTATATGTGGCAGGCAAGTAAGATTCCTGCTCCTTTTTCGCAATTTTGCTTGACCTACCAACGCAAAATGAGTATTCTATAAAGTGTGATATTTTATAAGAGAGGACTTCTACTATGAAACAGATTATTTTAACCGGCGATCGTCCTACAGGACGTTTGCATGTTGGACATTATGTAGGCTCTTTGAAAGAGCGTGTTAAACTTCAGAATTCTGGTGTCTATGATGAGATCTACATCATGATCGCGGACGCACAGGCACTCACAGATAACGCAGAGCACCCGGAGAAGGTACGTCAGAACATCATGCAGGTTGCACTTGATTACCTCGCATGCGGACTTGATCCGGAGAAAGCAACGATCTTCATCCAGTCTATGATTCCGGAACTGACCGAGCTTACATTCTATTATATGAACCTTGTTACTGTTTCCCGTGTACAGCGTAACCCGACTGTAAAGGCAGAGATTCAGATGCGTAACTTCGAGGCAAGCATCCCGGTTGGTTTCTTCTGCTATCCGATCAGCCAGGCAGCCGATATCACAGCATTCCGTGCAACCCACGTACCGGTTGGTGAAGATCAGATGCCAATGATCGAGCAGTGTAAGGAAATCGTACACAAATTCAATACGGTATACGGCGAGACACTGACTGATCCAAAGATCGTACTTCCGGAAAACAGCGCATGTCTGCGTCTGCCAGGTATCGATGGTAAGGCAAAGATGAGTAAGTCTCTTGGCAACTGCATCTATCTTGCAGAGGAGCCTGAGGATATCAAGAAGAAGGTTATGTCGATGTTCACCGATCCGAACCATCTACGTGTCGAAGATCCGGGACAGGTTGAAGGCAATCCGGTATTTATCTACCTCGATGCATTCAGCAAGCCAGAGTATTTCGCAGAGTTCCTTCCAGAGTATTCCGGTATGGACGAGCTGAAGGAGCATTACACACGTGGTGGTCTTGGCGATGTGAAAGTGAAGAAGTTCCTGAACAATGTACTTCAGGCAGAGCTTGCTCCGATCCGCGAGCGTCGTAAGATGTGGGAGCAGAAGCTTCCAGATGTCTATGACATCCTGAAAGCTGGCAGCAAGAGAGCCAGAGAGACAGCAAGCAAGACACTCGAAGATGTCCGCCGCTCTATGAAGATTGATTACTTTGATAATGATAACCTGTTGAAGATGTAATTTTATCATCACCCATTTTGATTTATATATTTGTTTTTATAATAATTAGAACCATCGGCTTAGCCGGTGGTTCTAATTATTTAGTCATATACCAATAGTATTTCCTACGCCGTCTTCTGCGTCGCCAGCTCCTCCACAACTTCTAGCGACAGCCCTGTACTTCTGGATATTTCCTCGTGCGACAGCTTATTTAATGTCAAAAGCATCCTTGCTGTATCTTTTGCTGTCTCCTCTGCTACTTCTTCGCACATCTCATCTAACACTCTGCACATACGATCTCTGCCTCCTTCCGTTTCTTTTAAATATTTTACTTCATCTGCTAACACTTTGCTATACATATCTTCTGATTTTGTACAATAAAAATCATGCATCAGCCGTCCAACCGGGGTCTCCACATCCTGATATTCGCCATTCACATATAGGATATGCAGCCCATCTCCAAATAACGCATTATCATGTTCCTCTATTCTACGCTCTATGTGATAGATCGGTACACCTCGCACATACTTATCATTCTCTGTGATAAATATAACAAATGATTCTGGCAACTCATCAAAATCCTTTCCCTTGCCCAGCAGATCACGATCTATCATACTTCCATGAAAGCGTGCACGTCTGGCACCTGCGCCATCCTCGTCTCTCTGTATTTCCACATCAAAATGTTCCTGATTCAGATCAATTGCCTTTATATCTAAGCAAATCGACCGTTTCGTAGCGCTCTTATATTCTACCTGTGCCTTTGTCTCTAACACCACAATGTCATTCCGTTCCAACACAGTCTGTAAAATATACTCAACCGCCTCGATCTTCCCGTCCAATGCTTCCGAGAAAAAATCATCATCTATCAATCTCAGTTTATCAATCCGTGCCAAATACTCTTCCTGCGTCCGATGCCATGCTAACTGCACATTTCCAGCTTCCATCTGTTTGTTCATCTCGGCCATACAACTCCTCCTGTATCGCCCCGGGGAATGGTTCATACATCTAATATTGTCGACACCAAAACCATAACACGCAGGTTCATACATTGTAAAGTGTAATATTGGAACATTTACAAAAAGCACGCAGGAATGCGGGGTTACATAAATCGGTTCACAAAAGTTTCACAGATTTATGTAGTCTCCATTATTAACTTATATCCTCTTTAATTTATTAAGCAGCTGTTCATCACTCATCCGAAATACATCATCGATAATCCAGATATGCATATCCCTCGCACGCTGCTTGAAAAACATCGTGCCGGTTGTGTTGTCACAGGCACGCGCTAGGACAAGCGCCTTTCTGGCATATTTCCCTCCAAACTTTCGTGATACTGTCTCCAGCTCATGCAGCGCACTGCCACCAGCCTTGCCACTCTTGCAGGAGATAAAAATTGGGCATACCTGTTTCATCAGGATCACATCGATCTCATTCATCGTATCATAACCGGGGCTCATCGTGTCGTGCACTTCACCATCCCAGTCAATATGCGCACCAATCACCGCATCTGAGAACAGATACCTTTCCCGCGTCGCTACCTCATAGACATGTAGCTCCAACATGTTTCCTGCCTTCGCGATAATCTTCTTAATCTGATTATTCTTGAACCGGAACATCACTTTCTTTCCATGTTCCTCATAATCCTTGATCATGCCAATCTCATACAGATCCCTCAACAGGCGGATGGCATCTCCTAGCTGGTTGATATACAACTCGCTCCAGCCCTCCCGCTGATTTGGCGTATTCTTACGAAGCTCATCAATCACACCACAATGCTTGTTCCAGTCTCCCCGGTATCTGCGGCACAGATCCCACATAATACGGATATCCTCCCGAAACTGGTCTGTGAATTTCCACTCGGAGATACTACCCGTCTCCTTCGTGAGCAGACCGCCATGCAGTATGATATCTTCCGCAATGCTGATATTAAAATGGTAATCCGATGTAATTACCTTCGAACCACGGATATCAATTTCCTTTCCAGTAAATGGATCGATACGCAGCTTGCTGACTTCCATCCGCGCGGAAATACATCCAAGCGCGATCAGAAGCATCTCACTGCCTCCCGTCAAGGCAAAACGGATTCCCGGATATTCCCGGATAATACCCGCCAAAGTTCCAATGATACTATTCAGATCATCCTTTGGAACCTCCAAAAATTCTAACTCCACATCCGGACATTTGTGGTCGCGAAACTGTTCAATATCCCGGATCTGCTTCGTGATCATGTTATCTTTGTGTCCGAGAAAAATCATGCGTTCCGGCATGTATTTCATCATCACCATCACATTCTCGATCGGTTCCTGTGAGAAGAATTTAACGATTGCTTTTGTTCTCTCCATCTAACGCCCTCCTACATAATAAAAAGAATTGCAAAAGTATCCACCCCTCATACTTTTGCAATCATTCATTCTCTATTTGTTACTGCATGGATGCAAATAACGCCGCAATCTCCTCCGGAGACAGTGTCCGGTTTGGATTATCGTCCACCGGCATTGTCGGTGCTGGCTCTGCATCCACATTCATCGTTGTATCTGTGATGTCCTGTTCTGCCTCATGTACGGCTTCTGCAACTTCCTCTGCATGTGCCTCTTCTGCGGATAAATCTGCCTGTTCCTGTTGCGGAAATGGAATCACATCTGCATTCTTCACATCCTTAACCTGCTTATCTGCCTGCAGATTGCCAAGCAGGGCATCGATCATACTCTGATCTAACATGCCTGTATTGGCAGCTTCCTCTTTGAATTCTGCCTCTTCCTTTAATTCCTTATCTGCGCTGCCACCAAACCGGGAGAAGAAGTCCTCTGTATTGAATACATGCTCTGGTTCTTCTGTTGGTGCGGCTTCTTCTGCAACCACTTCCGGTTCATCCGTTGATGCTGCCTCAACCTCTGCTGGTGTATCATCTGTCTGAGTCAGAGAATCATCTGTGATTGTGTCTGTTGTCTGCGGAACAGAATCTGCTATTTCTGACTGTGCATCTTCGGTTATATCATTCTCAACAATCGATGCCACTTCCGGCTCGACAGCTTCTACGATATTTCCCGCTTCTACTGTTTGCGAGGCATCCGTTGACTGCTCATCTTCCGGCACTCGTTCCTCCACATCAGCGTCAACTGCTGTCGATGCAGCTTCTACCGGTGCTGCTTCCGCATATTTCGGCATCTCGATGGCATCCACTGCCTCACGCAATGCGGTAAGCTGTGTCGTCACCTGCTGTAACTGGGCGACCACTGCCTGTACATCGCCTGCCAGCTTGCCAAACTCTTCCAACACCAGCGCAGTATGATCCGGCTCCTTCTGTGCCTGCAACGCCGCCTGCATTTCCAGTTCCTTCTGCATCTGCTCCGCCTGCTGTGCTGCTTCCTCTTCCTTCTTCCGGTCGTAGTTGATCAGAATTTTGATCGTCTTTTTCAACGTCTCATCCAACTGCTCTGCCTGGGCGGACAGATAGGTGTTTGTCTTTCTCTGCTGCACATAGGAAGCCTTTGCCAGACGTTCCATATCATTCAGGATATCTGTATCCTCTTTTTTCGTATATTCCTGCAAGGTCTTTGTCACATATTCCTGCATCGCCTGTTCCTTCGCCACCTTGATGTCGACAACGGACAGAAGCAACGCATAAATGCTGCCTACCAGCACAAGCGAAATTACCGCAACATAGACCACCTGTGAACGATATGCAAGCATGCAGTATCCCCACGCCAGAAGCGCCGTGAAACTGATCATGCCTAGTGTTACCATTCTCTTATATCGATTCCCCATCTGTTTTTTGCCTCCCTGCTTCTCGCCACAGATTACCCTTTATAGTGCTTCTCCGGATCTGCAAACTTCGTATATTTTCCAATCCAGCGAAGATCAACGCTGCCCGTCTCACCACTACGCTGCTTGGCAATGATAATCTCCGCGGTCTGCGGCTTTGTCGTTGTCTCTGGATTGTAATATTCGTCTCGATAAATAAACATAACCACATCGGCATCCTGCTCAATGGATCCGGACTCTCGCAAATCCGAAAGCACCGGCTTGTGGTCCGGTCTTGCATCTACCGCACGGGAAAGCTGCGACAATGCAATAATCGGAATCTTTAATTCCTTGGCTAAGTTCTTTAACGCACGGGAAACCTCCGCGATGAACTGCTGCCGGCTTTCCACCGCACGGCTTGGACTCATCAACTGCAGGTAGTCGATCATGATAACCTGCACTCCGTAATTCTGCTTCCATTTTCTTGCGATTGAACGAAGCTCTGAGATTGTAACCGATGAATTTTCCTCTATATATAACGGCGAATTGGCAACTGCCTCCGTACTCTCAATCACCTTGTCCCAGTCATCATCTGACAGATCGCCAACCTTCATACTCTTGGAATCGACCATTGCATCGACTGCCAGAATACGGCTTGCCAGCTGTTCCTTGCTCATCTCCAACGAGAAGAATCCAACCGGAATGTGCTTCATGACTGCCAGATGGTGTGCGATATTTAACACAAATGCCGTCTTACCCATCGCAGGTCTTGCTGCCACCAGCAAAAGCTCTCCGGCATGCATACCCGTCAGCATATTATCCAGATCCCGGAATCCTGTCGGAACACCGGTAACCTTGCCATCGTTTCTTGCCGCTTCCTCCATCTCGCGAATGACATTCATCACAATCTCCCGAATCGGTACCGTATCCTCGGAACCATTCCGGTTCTGCACGAGCTTGAATATACTCTGTTCTGCGCGCTCCATGATCACTTCTACCGGCTCCTGCGACTGATATCCATCTTTCTCGGTATTCTCGCAGAGCTTGATCAACTGCCGGAGTGCCGCCTTGTCCTTGACGATCTTTGCATAGTCCTTCACCGGAGCATATAACGGAGCGGACTGCACTAACTGTGCCAGCGTCACCGTGTTTGCCACTTCTTCCGGGATATCTTTCATTCGCAGCCGTTCTACCAGTGTGATCGGATCTACACTTGCCCCCTCCGAATACAGCTCGACCATGTTATCAAAGAGGATTCCGTACTGCTTATTGTAGAAATCCTCTCCTGTCAGCATATCCACCAGATCAGAAATCGCATCCCGGTTTACAAGCATTGTTCCGACGATGCCCTGTTCCGCTTTTTCATTATGCGGTTGTACGCGTCTTATCGTATTTTCATCCATAAAAACAACTCTAATTTTTCTAAGCCTGCGGCATTTCGCAAACCCAGACATCCTTACCTGTATCTACTCAAATTTAAGCTTCCTCAATCTTCACTGTAAGCTCTGCTGTTACCTTTGTGTGCAGCCTGATTCCAACGGTACGTGTACCCGGTGCCTTGATTGCATCCTTCATAACGATCTTCTTTTTGTCGATGTCATGTCCAAGCTGTGACTTGATTGCCTCAGCAATTTCCTTGGAAGAAATCGAACCAAAGGTTCTTCCGTTTTCACCCATCTTGATGGAAAGCGTGATACTCTCCTTCTCGATCTGTGCAGCAAGTGCCTGTGCATCTGCCAGCACCTCTGCGGCAACCTTATCCTCATGTGCCTTCTTCAGCTTCAAGTCATTCAGGTTCTTTGAAGTTGCTTCCATGCCAAGTTTCTTTGGTAGCAGCATATTTCTTGCGTATCCGTCGGATACATCTACGATCTGATCTTTTTTTCCGAGGCTTTTTACGTCCTGCAATAAAATAACTTTCATGTCTGATTCCTCCTTAATTCTTAAATATCACCTTCCCGATACATTTCATCCAGAAGTTTCTTTAATTGAATCAATACCAATTCATTTGTACTGTTTGTAAACTGGGCTCCGGCGATATTTGCATGTCCACCGCCACCCATTTTTTCCATGATAATCTGTACATTTACATCGTCGACTGACCGGGCACTCATATAAACTGTGCCGTCCTTCTCCGTCGTGACAAACGACGCGCGGATACCTTCGATGTTGAGCAGGTCGTTTGCAACCTTCGCTGCAACCACCGTTGGTGCATCGGATTCCTTCGGATCTACCGTAGAAATCGCAAAATGATCCATATAAATCTCCGAATTAATGACACCCTCTGCCAACTGGCGGTACGTGTACATATCGCTTCGGAACATCTTTCTGACACGGACGACATCCGCACCACTCCGACGCAGATATGATGCTGCATCAAATGTACGCACACCCGTCTTGGTCAGGAAATTATCTGTATCGATCACAATACCCGCATACATAGCATCCGCCTCGATCGGCCGAAGCTTTACCTTGCCCTCGATGTACTGCAGGATCTCCGCGATCATCTCACATGCCGAGCTTGCATATGGCTCGATATACGAAAGTGTTGCATTCTCGATCACTTCGTCCGACTGTCTGTGGTGGTCAAATACCACAATAGCCTTTGCCAGACTGAGCAGTTCTTCGCACTCGGTCATGCTCGGTTTATTCACATCCGTTACGACAACCAGCGTGTTCGGAGTTACCCGGCTGATTGCCTGTTCACTGTTGATGATCATATCGTCACCGTAGACGCTGTTCCCAATAAATCCGCTGATGATTGGGCGGATGGCTGAGGTTACCTCGTTCACTACGATATATGCCTTTTTATTTAACGTCTTAACCAGACGATACACGCCCACTGCCGAACCAAACGCATCTGCATCCGGTCGTTTGTGTGCCATGATAATAACACTGTCTTTACTTGTCAGAAGCTCCTGGAACGCCTGTGCCTTGACACGCGCCTTAACAGTTGCTGACTTCTCAGTTCCTGCACTCTTTCCTCCAAAATACGTCGTCTTATCGCCATATTTGACAACTGCCTGATCGCCGCCTCGTCCAAGTGCCAGTCCAATTGCGGTACGCGCCCGTTCATACGCCTGCGCAAAACTGTCTGTTCCGGCACCGACACCGATACTCAGGGTAACCGGAATCTCGTTTCCGACATTGATACTCTTTACCTCATCCAGAATCGCAAACTTCGTCTCACGAAGCTGTGGCAGATACTGCTGCCGGAATACAAAGAAATATTTATCCTTCTCCAGCTTCTTTCCAATCGCATCGATCGTGGAAAGATACATATTGATTCGCCGGTCAACCAGTGCTTCCACCAGCGAATGACGAACCTCCTCGGTATTCTCCATAACCTCATCGTAATTATCAATATACAACAGTCCTGCGACAAGCTTCTGATCCTCATTTTCTTTCTTGTAGGTCAGAAGCTCCGTCTCATCGTACAGATACAAAGTAATCATAGCATCTGCCTGATGGTCAACGATTGCATCCTCATCCGAATCCACTAATGCTTCTGAAAAGTCAATGCGACGCAGCAATGCCCGATAGACACGGTCGTTATATTCCAAATCCATCTGCATTTCCTCAGACGATAGTGCCTCCGCATCAACAGCCGGGAAGAATGCCTCAATGTTCTTGCGAATCCTCTTTTTAAAACCAACGCCGATTGTCTCGATAAACTTTGCATTGCCCCAAAGAATCTTGCCATCTGTATCCAGCAACGCATATGGAATATCCAGTTCCTCCAAAAGCTCCTTCTGTATCTGCCCCTGTTCCAGCGCAAACCGGAAGACAACCGGCATGATCGCCGCCTTCATTACAATAAAAAATATAATCTCACATACAACAAAGATAAAAACTGCAGCAGCGGCAATCGCACCGCTCTTTTTGTCATGCACATACAGCACGATCACCATCCCGACCAGAAGCACGGTCAATGCCAATGGCATCAGCAGATATTGTTGTATTTTCTTTTTTAAGATCTTTTCGTTATTCATCGATTCTCACCTGTTGCCGTTTCAAACAGCCTCTCCCAGTGACTATTTTGCGATATTCGCAAGTCTTTCCTTTACCTGCGCCAATGTCTCTGTATACTTCTGCAGCTTTGCGCGCTCTTCCTCAACCTTTGCTGCAGGTGCCTTATCCACAAACTTTGGATTTGCAAGCATACCAGACGCACGCTTGATCTCTGCCTCCAGCTTTGTCTGTTCCTTCGTCAGACGCTCGATTTCCTTCTCGATATCCACAAGCTCTGCAAATGGAATGTAGATCGCTGCATCATGGATCACAACGGATACTGCATCATCTGCGATTCCCGTCTTATCTGCCTGTACATGCACTTCATTTGCATAGCCAAGCATCGCGAAGAAATTCTTACTTGCCTCAAAGATTGCACGGATGTCTTCCTTCGGAGATACAACATAGACACTTGCCTTTCTGCTCGGTGCAACGTTCATCTCTGTACGCACATTACGGATACCACGTACGGCTTCCTTAATCTTATCGACAGCTGCCTCATCAGCCTTGTAATCAAATGCCTTGTCATATTCCGGCCACTTGGAGATCATGATAGATTCCTCGTCGGTCAGTGTACAGAAGATCTCCTCTGTTACAAATGGCATATATGGATGCAACAGCTTCAGACCGGTTGTAAGAACTGTCTTCAATGTCCAGAGTGCTGCAGCCTTTGTCTCGTCTGCATCATCCCAGAGTCTTGGTTTTACCATCTCGATATACCAGTCACAAAACTCCTCCCACAGGAAATCATAAAGCTTTGATACTGCGATACCAAGCTCGAACTTCTCCATGTTGTCTGTTACTTCCTGAACCAGATCGTTCATCTTAGATAAGATCCACTTGTCTGCGAGTGTGAAGCCATACTGCTTCATCGCTGCATCGACATCAACGGTCATGGCAGCATCAATCCCTGTGATATCTGCCTTCTCAATATTCATCATGATAAATCTGGATGCGTTCCAGATCTTATTTGCAAAGTTACGGCTTGACTCGACTCTCTCCCAGTAGAAACGCATGTCGTTACCCGGTGCATTTCCGGTAATCAGTGTGAGACGGAGCGCATCGGCACCATACTTGTCGATGACCTCCAGCGGATCGATACCATTTCCAAGGGACTTACTCATCTTACGTCCCTGATCGTCTCTGACCAGACCGTGGAAGAGTACCGTGTGGAACGGAAGCTTGCCTGTCTGCTCGATGGATGAGAATACCATACGGATTACCCAGAAGAAGATAATGTCGTATCCGGTTACAAGTACATCCGTCGGGAAGAAGTAATCCAGGTCTTCCGTCTTATCCGGCCAGCCAAGTGTAGAGAATGGCCAGAGTGCAGATGAGAACCATGTATCGAGTGTGTCCTCGTCCTGCTTTACATTGTTGCTTCCACATTTTGGACAGGTGCAGACGGTCTCTTTTGATACGATCGTCTCACCACAATCCTGACAGTAATATGCCGGGATACGGTGTCCCCACCAGAGCTGTCTGGATACACACCAGTCACGGATATTATCCAGCCAGTTGTAATAGGTCTTGTCCATACGCTCTGGAATCAGCTTCAGCTTGCCGCTTACAACTGCTTCCTTCGCTGGCTTTGCCATCTCACTCATCTTGACGAACCACTGTGGCTTTACAAGTGGCTCTACTGTTGTCTTACAACGGTCATGCGTACCAACCATATGCTTGTGTGGTACGACCTTCACGAGAAGTCCGAGTGCATCCAGATCAGCAACCATTGCCTTTCTTGCCTCATAACGATCCATGCCTGCGTACTTGCCGCCAAGCTTGTTGATCGTAGCATCATCATTCATAATATTGATCTCTTCGAGATTATGACGCTTTCCAACCTCGAAATCGTTCGGATCGTGTGCCGGTGTGATCTTTACACAACCGGTTCCAAAATCTTTATCTACATACTCATCGGCGATCACCGGAATCTCACGGTCAGTGAGTGGCAGCTTCAGCATCTTGCCAACGATATCCTTGTATCGCTCGTCCTCCGGATTTACTGCAACGGCTGTATCACCGAGCAATGTCTCCGGACGTGTGGTTGCGATCTCTACGAATCTTCCTTCCTCGCCAACAACCGGATAATTGATGTGCCAGAAGAAGCCATCCTGCTCCTCATGTACAACCTCTGCATCGGAAATCGATGTCTGACAAACCGGACACCAGTTTACGATACGGGAACCGCGATACATATATCCCTTTTCATACAACTTACAGAATACCTCTGTGACTGCCTTGTTATTTCCTTCATCCATCGTGAAACGCTCACGATCCCAGTCTGCGGATGAGCCCAGCTTCTTCAACTGATTCACGATCTTGCCGCCATACTCTCTACGCCAGTCCCAGACACGCTCTAAGAACTTCTCACGTCCAAGGTCTTCCTTGTCGATGCCTTCCTTCTTGAGTGCCTCGATAACCTTAACCTCTGTCGCAATTGCGGCATGGTCGGTTCCCGGCTGCCACAGTGCATTGTAGCCCTGCATACGCTTGAAACGGATCAGAATATCCTGCATCGTGTTATCGAGCGCATGTCCCATATGCAACTGTCCGGTAATGTTTGGTGGTGGCATCACGATGGTAAACGGCTTTTTGCTCCGGTCTACCTCCGCGTGAAAATATTTGTTTGCAACCCATTTGTCATACAGACGCGGTTCAATCTCCGCCGGGTTGTAGTTTTTCTCTAATTCCTTAGCCATGTCTTTCTTCCTCCATATATGAATGATGTCGTGTATGCATAGCACACACAATCAAACTTCTCTTTCCTCTTTGTTTGTATATCTTTATAATTCCAGATTATAAGTTGCCAGCAGCTCCCGGATATAGCTTTCAATGCCCGGATTCGCTGCAATGCTTGCTTTTAACGCTGCCGTGGCATTCTGCCGGATCTTCTCACAGCTTGCCATCTTCTCGCGGATCTTCTGCCGCCGTACATTCAGACCATGCTTGATCTCAACCATCTCCCGCCGGTCAATCAGTGCATTTGTCTGATTTTTCCAGACCATCGGATCGGTCACGCCGACATCGGAAAGCCGTTTTACCAGCCTGTCACATGCAAGATAGTAGCTTTCACTCACCTGTGAATATTTCTTTGCATCGCGCTGCATCTGGTTGTACAGATCCCAGCGGTACATCAGCTCCTTACCGGAATGGACGTCATATTTTTCATAGATATAATCTAATGTATTTGTATTATTGACATATTTTGCTTTGACTTTATTCAGTAACGATATGGCACGTTGCAGCTTCGCATCGTTTTCCTGTACGCGCCGGTTGATATTCGCATACCGGATATAGCACACGACAAAGCAGATCACCGCAATTGTTCCTTCGGTCGCCGCCGGCAGCATCACATCCTTCTTCGCAAGCAGTGCCACCGCAAACAGGGTAATGCTGATCAAAATGAACAACACCAGCACAACGATCAGAACGCTTCGAATCCGGTATGCATTATCAGTATCCTCCACACGTGCATATTTCAGATCTTCTTTTTCTCCCTCGAGATATCCCATGTCGTTTTTCAGCATGGAATCCCGCATCTCCATATCATTTAAGTTCTTGATTGTATCCGGAATATCATCCTCCAGCCGCTGCATCGTACGGTACTGCTCTGTTGTAAGCAGATTCTCTGACTCCTGGTATTTGCTGCGGCTGCCATCGAGCAGTTCAATCTCCTTTGCAGTCTCGACGATATCCTCTGCGAGATTCACCGGCAGTTCCTCGATCCGCTGGATATCAACCAGATAATCGGTCACGAGCTTGTACTCCTGCTTCATATCCTCCATGTAATATTTCGTATCGACTAACTGTTCACAGAAATCGCCAACGGTCTTTCGCTCTCGATTCGACGATACCGTCTCTTTGACTTCCCGCCGGATCTCCGGATCAACACGTTCTTTCAGCACCGCTTTTTCCGCGGCCCGCTTCGCCTTTTCCTTATTTCGTTCTGCCCTTGACTGATTCCTGCGCTTTCTGCGTTCTTCCCGCATGCGTTCCTGTTCTTCAATCAAGGCGTCATATTCGGCATCATCTTCATTCAAGTATGCCTTGATCTTCTGAAACATTCCCATCAAATCGCCTGCTCTCTGAATTCATCCTTCAATTGTCCAAGTATAATATCCATTCGCTTGTCATAATCGATCATGTCCTTATTCATACGGTTGTATACCGCACGTTGTAACATGGAGAAGATTGTCATCTCCCGGACATCCTCGTTGGAATCTCCGATTTCAATCATCAGATTCTCAAAATTATCTTCATCGAGGTCAAACTTCCGCATTTCCTGCTTCAGTGTCGTAGCATCGTTTCCTGCTGAAAATACGATCAGGTAACTGCGCAGGCTTTCCTCGTTGCCATTTAGCTCATACGCTTTCATAAAATAGCGTTTTGCATCCTCCACATCCATATTATTGGCAGCCGCCACGCCACGGTTGTGATAGACATTTCCCAGAAATACCTTGTCTGTGATATCCTGCTGGTTGTCCAGAATCTCATCGTAAATGGATGCCGCCTTGATGTATCTGCGGTAACCAAGATAACTGTCCGCCTTTAATTTCTTGCGCTGGCTTGATGTCAGCCGACGATATTTCTGCCACGCTTCCACATAGGTTGCAATCTCATCCGGCGTATAATAATCTCCGGCATTCAGGATCTCGACCAGCAGATCCTGTGCAAATGTCGCCTTGTTTGAAAGTGCCACCAGCTTTGCCGCCAGCTCTGGCATATCCAGCTCATCCCGGATCCAGTCAAACAGCTTCTCAGACAGAGAAGACTTCGAGATCAGCACGGTATTATTGTAGATATAAAAGCACAGCTCCTCGTAGGTGTTGATCTCCACCTTCGTATTCAGAAAAATAAACGGATGCGATGCTTCCTTTTTTGTACATAAGATAATTTTTGACATTAAACATCAAACTCCTTACGATAAATCTTGTTCGTGGTCGGGAATAATTTTCCGAATCCAACATCCTTAATGATAAATGCGCCATGATGTGGATTCTCAAATTCCACTTCCACAGAGAACTTGGACGTCTTGTTCGGGCGTTTCGGGATTCCATGCAGCTTCACGACCTCCCGCTCTTCCTCCCCGGTTTTCCGGTTCCGGTATACCAGAGTCAGGGAATCTGTATCATCCAATATAATACTGATCTTTCCATGGATGTTGTACCACTGTCTGCCGCCCAAGGCGATCGGAATAAACCGGTCCTCCTCGTCCTCCGAAGAGATGCCGACATCAAAGATCACATTCTCCTTTGTCTCTACAAAATACTTCTTATAAAATTCGCCATATTCACCGCCAACCGCTTTGTAGCAGGCGCCCTTGGTGTAGATGTTCTGTCCGGCAAATACGCGTCTGCCCTGCGTCAGGAGCTCCCGTGATTTGTTCAGCCATTTCTCAGAAAAACCAAGTCCGGTCAGGTAAATGGACGAAATGTATGTTTTCTTAGTCTCATTCGCCACAATCTTTGCAAAAGTAATATCCATCAGGATATTGTCACCGCCGAAGGCCGCCAGATTGAAATTCTCAGAATAGTCCTCATGCGTGACACTGATCGTGTTCAGCTCATGTCCATGTGAGATATCAATTCTGTAATAATGCAGACCATCGGTATTGTAATCAAACAGTCCCACGCTGTTCGTGCGCAGGCTTTCATCCTGATTGAAAATGTAATACAGACCACTGTCAAGATGGCTCGTAATCTCCACCTGTTCCTTCTCAACACCAAGTTCTTTGTAAAATGTCGAGAGCACACGGAACAGATCCTTGTTGTATTCTGGAATCGTAATGACAAGCTTCTTTACCGTCGCACCTTCATAACGATACAGAAAAGAATCGACATGCATCTTAAGCATCATCAAAAACAGCTTGCGATAACTGTAACGCGTATTATGCACCTCAACTGTCTCCTCACTGCGCGCATTCTGAAACAGCTCATCCAACACGATGCCCTGTTCCTTGAAACGTGCCTCGGAAGCTTCGGAGCCAACATACCACTCTCCGGTCTCCAGGCCGAAGAAAAGAATGTTTGGCATCATATATGTTTCTTTGTTATTTAATTGGTTGACTGTCTCCGGTTCTCGCGAGATATCATTATAAAAACTAATCTGCGTGGAGTCCGAACACAAATCCATGCCTATATAATACGCCTCTGACATGTCTTCTTCCTTTCGTACTTATATCTATTTCTATGCATTGCAATCCACAGGTTTCCCCGCGATATTACAGTATACTCAAATTCTCTTCAAACAGATGCACCGTATTCAGATACACATCCAATGTCTCTAACAGTTCATTATCCTCACGCATTTCCTGATTGACAAGCATGCTATTGATGATCTCAAAACGGTTCCGGTCTTTGCGGTTAAACGCTTTCGATTTCAGCGACTCGCTTTCAACCACATAGGAACTGCCCTGTGTATCATCGGAGATCTCATAGACGAGACGCTCGCCGTGGAACACGACATATTCCTTCACATACATGCCTGGAATCATCTCATCGAGAAGCTCTGTCTTGTAAATCAGATTCTGTCTGGAACCAGTATCAAATGCGTACTTCACCGTTACCTGTTTGCCCGGCTCGCTCTTGTAGATCAGATAGGTCTTGAGCATGACATCCTGCGGCAGCTTGATAAAGGACTGGAAGCTCTTGTAGAACGGAAGCAGCTTACCTGCATCCATAAACTTGCCAACGGCATCCTTGATCCATGTCTTCTGTTCACCTGTATAGCGATCCAGCTTCGAGAAATGATGCAGCATGGACATACGGGAAATCTCATCCTCAATATTGCCCTTCTGGATTTCCTGATACAGACAGTCAAAAACGCCGCTCGGAATCTGTGCATCCTTGATCAGATAGTTATAACATGCGAACCGCAGAAACGCCTTTACGACCAGTCCCCGGTTTCTGCCTGCATAATACGCTGTAAAGATATCATAGATGTACTCGACGTTTCCCATCGCGAACATCATCTGTGCCAATGTATTTTCTGCCAGCAGGGAAATATCTCTGACTCGGTTACGCACCGTCTTGAAAATACCTGCCAGTTCTTCCAGGTCACCCTTATAATGGTTGATGATATATACCAAAATCCGCTCGTTGACCTTACCGGATTTGTACAGATGAATACAGATGGAAAGCAGATCCTCATTTAAGAATCCGTTGCTATCCTCCACACCATAATCCGCCAGGCGATACAGCTCTTCACTGTCGATCTCATCGAAGCCATACAGCTTCACCGCCTGAAATGCCTTGTCGAACATGTTCATATCGACCATGTAAGCAATCATCACACGCGCATTAGCGTGATTTAAGTATTCAATATCCAGTTTTTCAAGATACTTTGTAAGCACCTCATTATCCAGATTCTCATGGTAATATTCAATAATATTCAGATATGCCTGCTGCTTGTAATCATAGGAAATCTCATCGCAATTAACGATATCTCGTGCGGCATTGACCTCGATCGCCTTCTTGAATGTGAAGTCGCCGAGCTGCTCATAGTTATGCAGCAACACCCGGTAATCCCGTGGACTGTATTTACAGCAGATATCCATATATGCATTTTCGTCTACGATACGCTCCAGCCGGTACGGAATAGATCCGGCATAACGGTTGCCTGCGCTATCTTCGAAAATAATGGAAGCCGTATTCGACAGAATCTCCACATATGCCTCGCCATTTACGATTGGCACACGCTGTACTTCCTCTAATTCCTGATGTGTGACAATCACGGCACGCACACCCTTATTAAAGCAGACAAGCTTCCGACGGAAGATAATATTAATCAGCTTGCTCGCATAGAGCGGGCTGACGGTTTCCGGCTCTAAGAATTCATCATAAAGTACAGTCAGATCATCGCTGACCTTACCACTGATAATCATATTCTCCATGAAATCCTGCATCGTTGTCGCATATTCATGGTACACCTTCATATGCTGGGACTTGTTGTAAATTACATTCGCATACAGGTACGCAAGCTCTTTTTCTGAAAGTGTATTCTTATAATTCAGATACATTAAAACTGACTGTGGGATCAGATCGTATCTGGAGAAATTCATACTCTTGACAAAGCACTCATTCAGTCCGATAAATTTCAGATTGCGTTCGACTGCATCCCGGTAAAACCGATGATACTTGTTGTCCAGTTTACCTGCACTGATCAGCATTGAGCAGATACTTGACAACACTTCATCACTCTTTTTCTTGGAGTAAATGCTGTCCATAATCTCAAAAATCTTCGCGTCAAACTGGCGGAACGATGCCGCAAGCTGGATAAATGCCTCGATGACCTCATCCGACAGATACTGATGGCGCAATCCCCAACGGATCGTTGTAACCTCAAGATCTGTAATATGCTTTAACAACAATGGGTTATTATTTAATACCTCGCAAAGCTCCATGTACATGAGTGGGCTGTTGTAGCCCTGTTCATACAGATTCTTGACCTCACGGTACAAAGCGGTCTGATCGTTATTGTATGTATCATCCACAAACAGCAGCAGCCAGAAATAGAAGATCTTATCATCTTCTGTCCGGTAGTTCCGGCGAATCAGTTCTTTCGCCTGTTCGGTCGCGCGTCGATCCTTGCCAACCATCGCTTTCAGATACGCATAATAACAACTCTGCTTGTTGTTCATTCCAGAGTTATCCACATCTGCCTCGATACGCAGGAATTCCTGTTCTACCTTCTCCGTCTCACCCTGCATAATGTTCATATGCATCGTTCCCAGACGGTAGAGATCTTCCTCCGGTACATAACGCGCCAGATTGTTAAATGCGAATAAGGTCGTACTGATATATTCGCGCAACTGGATTCTTCCCATACGGTAATCCATATACGTGGTGATCAGCCGCACCTGATTCGACTTAATCAGATGTGTTTTGCTGCCCGGTTTGGACACTTTTATCTCTTTTTCCGTCGGCTTGGACAAGTTGATCTCAATCTCGATTGTCTGGTAGACATTCTCGATAATGATTCTGCCGGATGTCACACCATCCGGAATATTTTCCGGTGATATCAGTACATCCAAAGCGTACAGATTACCATAAAAATCAGCACTTGTGATCACCTTTCTTGCCGGGATAATGAAATCCTCGGTGGAGCGTACCGTCGAACTGCTGTAGCCCCATGTGTTTTTGCTGATGTTAATTGAAATCTTGGAAAGCTCCTCCGGGAACTCCAGATTGATCTTCGCCTTGGATACGGACAGTGTCAGTGCACGTTTTTTATGTACATAGACAAGGAACTCCTCCAAAGCCTGATTGACCGACTGGCTTTCCATCAGACTGTTATAGATCTGCTTAATCACCGGATCACGGTTGATGAATGTCCGCTTAAAATCATCGCGCACAAACACACGCGCCGCCTCTGCCCAGTTACTCTCGGCAAGTGTCGCAAATTTGAAGAGATCATCGATCTTCTGATCTCCGTATTTTACATATGGTGTCGTGATGTCAATGTCATACAGAATCTTAAATTCTCCACCGTCCGTAATGACACTGATATGACCTTTGTAATTTTTACCTGCTTCCAGACAGGTTGCATCAAATGTGAATCCGACGTCAAAATTCTTCGCAATAAATGTATGCTGGTTGAACCGCAGCATATAGCGGCTGTCATACACCATCGCCTTGATGACGTGGTCATTGGTACTGTTCACCGTGAAGACACCCTCATACAAAGTTCCCGATTCTATATTCAGTTTTAAAAACTTCTCTGATATCGCTACCTCAGGCCGGTCTACCTGAAATTCGCCCTTTGCGTAATGTTCTACTATCGCCTTCATGGTATCTCCTTTATTTCTTGGCTTCGCACTGAAAACCTACTTGTCATTCGTCTATTTGATAGGTATAATTATCTATATGAGGGTATAGTTCACCCACTATCCCCTTTTAACACATATCACATTATAACAAACCCCCTTTCTTTTTTCAAGACAGGGATATAAATGGTTTAGTTTCTAATTATTAGGATTATTAGGAGGGAAATATGAGCAACGGTCCACTTCGCATCGAACAATATGAAACTGTGCGATATGACATAAATTGCAATCCACTCGGTGTCCCGGACAGTGCAACGCGCGCAATCATGGAAAACATCAGCGCCGTAGGACGTTATCCAGACGCCTACTACGAACCTTTACGCAACGCCATCGCTGCCTATGCCGGCTGCGCACCAGAATATTTGGTGCTTGGCAGTGGCAGCTCCGATCTGCTGCGTCTCTTTGTTGCACTTCTCGCACCAAAGAAAGCTTTATTGCCGATTCCATCTGCTACGGATTATGAGCACGTATTATCTGTATATGGTTGTGAGACAGACTTCTATGAGCTGGACATCCATCAGGATTACCATCTGGATATGGATGATTTTATTGCACATTTATCGGATGCATATGATATCGTAATTCTCGGAAATCCAAACAACCCGACCTCGCAGCTTATATCCAAGGCAGATATTGAGAAGCTTGCAGCCGCATGCAAGAAGCTTGACATCGCACTTTTGCTCGACGAAATGTACATTGAATTTACAGAGAACTATGAGCGTAACACTGCAATCTCTCTGGTAAATACCTATGACAACCTGATTATCTTGCGCAGCGTATCCAAATTCTTCTCTGTACCAGGTCTGCGACTTGCTTATGCGATCATGAACAACGAAGCAAACATGACGATCATCAATATGACCGCCACGCCAAACAGCATTTCCTGTCTGACCGCGGCTGCCTGTACCGCTATGCTGGAAGATACCGCCTACATACATGAATCACACTCCCGTATCTTTACCGAGCGCAATCTGATCTACTCTGCGATGAGCACAAATAAAAACCTTCGGTTATTCAAGCCGAGTGCAAATTTCGTACTGATGCAGATTCTAAAAGAGGATGTCACTACAAAATCCCTGCTGGCGCACTGCAATCTGAAGGGCATTGTCCTTCGGAACTGCGAGGATTTCCACGGTCTGGATTCGCATTTTGTACGGTTCTCGATCATGAATCCGATGCAGAACGATCTGATGGTAAATACGATTCTGGAACTGCTACGATAACACTTTTAGCATTCGCAAAGCAAATTCAAAGAAATAAAAAGAGCGGCTGGAACGCATATCCGTTTCCAACCGTTCTTTTTGATTGTTATCGTATGGCTGTTATTTGCCCAGCTCTTTCTCGCTCATTGCAAGTGCCGATGCGATTACCGCATCCATATCATAATACTTGTACTCGCCAAGTCGTCCGCCAAAGATCACATGCTCCTCCTGCTCTCCAAGCTCCTTGTACTGCTGATACAGTGCTCCGTTTTTCTCATCATTTACCGGATAATATGGCTCATCGCCCACCTTCCACTCAGAAGAGTATTCGCGTGAAACAACGGTCTTTGGCAGATCATTGCCTGCATCATCCTTGCCAAACTCGAACCACTTATGCTCGATGATACGGGTCCAAGGTGTCTCAGCATCTGTGTAGTTCACTGCCGCATTTCCTTGGAAATTTGGCTTGTCTAAAAGTTCTGTCTCAAACCGTACGGAACGATATTCAAGTGCGCCAAGCTTATAATCAAAATAAGCATCAATGGCACCTGTGTAGACAACCTTCTCTGCCATCACATCATACTCTGCTTTGTTCGAAAAATAATTGGCAGAAACCTTTACTTCAATACCAGCCAGAAGGTTCTCCACCATCTTCGTGTAGCCGCCCATCGGAATACCCTGATACAGCGCATTGAAATAATTGTTGTCAAATGTCAGGCGAACCGGCAGACGCTTAATGATAAACGCAGGAAGCTCTGTACATGGGCGTCCCCACTGTTTTTCTGTATAGCCCTTTACCAGCTTCTCGTAGATATCGGTTCCAACCAGGCTGATTGCCTGCTCTTCCAGATTCTTTGGTTCCGTGATACCGGCTGCCTTTTTCTGTTCTTCGATCTTTGCCGCTGCCTCTTCCGGTGTTACCACGCCCCACATCTTGTTAAATGTGTACATGTTAAACGGCAGGCTGTAAAGCTCACCCTTGTAGTTTGCAACCGGCGAATTCGTGAACCGGTTAAACTCTGCAAACTTTGTAATATAATCCCATACCTCTTTGTTGTTCGTGTGGAAGATATGCGCACCATATTTGTGTACGTGAATGCCCTTTACATCCTCCGTGTACACATTTCCGGCAATATGTGGACGCTTGTCAATCACAAGCACCTTTTTTCCCTTTTCCTTCGCCTGTTGTGCAAATACCGCACCGTAAAGTCCGGCACCTACCACTAAATAATCATACTTTTTCATTCCCTGTCTCCTTTTTTTGCTATATTCTCTCTAGTAAAGTGCTACACACATTGTATATATATTATACAGGAAAGTCGCGGATAACATCAATACCGGAACCATCGTAAACGCATGCGGATTCATCCGGTTTTCTATCTTGTCCGGTGCAATCGCAACCAAAAATGGTATCAACATCGGCAGCAGATATCTTCCCTGGCATCCAAGTATCTGATCGGATGCAACCGGTGTGTACACAAGATACATCGCTGTTGCACACGCCACGGCCGCAAGCAGGCTTGCAATCACACAGGATATCCGGACTGCGGCTGTCATCCCCTTCGTACTGCGTTTATCCAGAAATGCAACGACAACCAGAGTCACCCATGCCAAACCATAAAACTCTCCATATCCAAAATAGAAATATCTTTGCAGATAGGTCTGCATATTCCGGATGGAGAAGAACTCCTTCAAAAACCGGAACAGCACCCGTGCATATTCTGCCGGGTTCGCAAGAACATAAGCAAGCTGTGCATTTGCGTTAATGCCTTCCCCGCCACGGGAATCTCCTTCTCCAACGCCATGTAGCAATGCCGGAAGCAGAAACGTTCCAAGCAGAGCGACACCTGCCACAATTACCGGCATATAATACCAGAGTCTCTGTTTCTTATCCTTGAACTTTGCCTTTGGCATAAACAAAAACGGCAGTGCCAGCACACAGTATACCGCCTTTGGCATACAGCCAAGCAGCAAAAATACAATCATCAAAATCGCATTTTTTGTTTCCAGCTTTTTATCCGGATTTTGAATCTCATAGAAAAAGTATGCATACGCTAACGTAACAAACCCGATCAGCCACGGATCATAAGAATAATTCGAGGCCATAAAAAGCGTCGTCGGTATCACACCGAAGGCTGCCAGAAGCACTTTCCCATAAGATATCTTCTTTATCGCCCAATAGATCAGCAACACATAAAACAGCAAATTAAAAAACTTCGCCAACATAAATACATGTACAAATGAAAGCGACAACCCCTGCCCTACAATTGTTCCCAGCGCCAGTGGAACATAGGATAATGACCATATTCCATGCAGCCGGACATTCGGACTTACAACATGCTTTTCCTCATACATCGCATTCAATTCCGCATAATACGCCTGTCTGGATTTCCTGTCATACGCCAGCTTGTTATAGACAGACTCTGCAAATTCTGCCATCATTTTATCTTCCACATCCAGCCGGCTTCCATCAAACAGATTGGCCTCCGCCAGCACACGGGCATAATGTGTTTCATCATCCACCATAATACCTAACGTGGCAGGAGACACCCGGATCAAAGTTCCTCCCAGTATCAAAGCTGCAATGGCAAAAAACTGTTCCGGTTTTCTGCCGGCACGATTGCGGAATCCATACACAACAATTCCAAGCAGTAAAATCGCAAACACAAACACACGCCGGCTGTCATTTGCTGCTTCGTGCAGCAACTTACAGATTACTAAATTTTCCAGTGCCCACGCCAGACACCGGCCTGCGACCACCAGCACCAGATATTTAACAAACTTTTTCCAATTTGCTTGCAGACATTTAATTAACTTCCATATCCATCGCAAAAAAGCATCTGTTATGCGAGCAAAAAACGGAATGAATGTAAATGCAACCGGAAAAGCACCGATTATAAACACATTCAACGCTATCACGATCAATTTATGCGCGCTCATTCCCGAAGATACAAATACCAGCGAACGGTTGAAAATAACCATGCCTGCAATACATATGATAAGTATAACGCCATAACGGCACTTTTTTGAAAATTGCTGTTCCATATCCTCTCCTTAATCTCTTCCAAATATGTCTCTTGTATATACCTTTTCCTGCACATCGTCCAGCTCTGCGCTGTAACGGTTTGCAAGAATTGCATCACTCTGTTTCTTAAATTCTGCCAGATCATTTACAACCTTTGAGCCAAAAAATGTCGTTCCATCTGGCAATGTCGGCTCATACACGATCACGCTCGCGCCCTTCGCTTTCACACGTTTCATAACACCCTGGATCGAACTCTGACGGAAATTATCTGAATTTGACTTCATCGTCAGCCGGTAAACGCCGATTGTGACTTTCTTCTCGCTTGCGGCATTCCACTCGTTATTTGCGTCATAGCTGTAATAACCCGCCTTCTCAAGTACACGCCCCGCAATAAAATCTTTCCGCGTCCGGTTGCTCTCCACGATTGCGGTCATCATATTCTGTGGCACATTATCATAATTTGCAAGCAGCTGCTTTGTATCCTTCGGCAGGCAATAACCGCCATATCCAAAGCTTGGGTTGTTATATTGTGTTCCAATTCTCGGATCTAAACACACACCGTTGATGATCGCCTGTGTGTCAAGCCCCTTCATTTCCGCATAGGTATCTAACTCATTGAAATAGGATACCCGCAGGGCAAGATACGTGTTTGCAAAAAGCTTGACCGCCTCTGCCTCAGTAAAGCCCATAAACAACGTGTCAATATTTTCCTTTTCTGCGCCCTCCTGCAACAACCGCGCAAAAGTATGCGCCGCTGCATCAACTTCCGCATCGGTCTTGTCCGTACCAATAATAATACGACTTGGATATAGATTATCATACAGTGCTTTTGACTCCCGCAAGAACTCCGGACTGAAAAGAATCCGGCTCGTCTGATATTTCTTCCTGACTGACTCCGTATAGCCAACCGGGATTGTCGATTTAATCACCATAAATGCTTCCGGATTCACCTTCAGCACAAGCTCGATCACCGCTTCCACCGCCGTTGTATCGAAGAAATTTTTCTGGCTGTCATAGTTCGTCGGTGCTGCAATGATGACGAAGTCCGCATCGTGATATGCCACTTCTCCTTCTAAGGTCGCCGACAGATGCAGCTCCTTCTCTGCCAGATACTTCTCAATATAATCGTCCTGAATCGGAGAAATCTTATGATTGATCTTCTCCACCTTCTCCGGGACGATATCAACGGCTGTCACAGTATGCTTCTGGGACAGCAGGGTTGCAAGCGACAATCCGACATAGCCGGTTCCTGCAACCGCAATCTTTATATCTTCAAATGCTCTCATACTTCGTTCCTCCCATACGCTCGTTCAAAACGAAACATCTTTCTTTCTATACTATATTTTTCCTCATTTACTCGCTCCGCAATGCTTCAACCGGATCCTTCTTGGATGCCACACGGGACGGAATCAATCCACCAATCATCGTCAGCACAACGCTGATTGCAACTAAGAGTACACCTCCCGCAACCGGAAGCTTTGCAACTCCGGTCAGTCCTGCCAGATGATGAATCACCGCATTAATCGGAATGTTCAGGAGCACAGTAACTCCGATACCGATCAAACCTGCCACGAAACCAATGATAATCGTCTCCGCGTTAAATACACGCGAGATATCCTTCTTCGATGCACCGATGCTTCGCAGCACACCGATTTCCTTCGTCCGCTCCAATACGGAAATATATGTGATGATACCAATCATGATTGAGCTTACCACAAGCGAGATTGCAACAAATGCCATCAGCACATACGAGATTGCATTGATGATCGTACTGATGGAAGACATCATCGTTCCTACCATATCCGTGTATGAGATTTCCTTCTCCTCTTCGCCGTTTGCTTTCACCATATCGTTATATTCTTCAATCACGTCGATGATCTTTTCCTTCGACTCAAAATCGATCGGATAGATGCGGATGACCTTCGGATCATTCTCATAAGCGATACCAAGTGTGACAAGGTTGTCATCATAGGTCGCATTCTCAGCGGATTTCAGATCAGACAGTGACATGCTGTTTGACACACTCTGCGTCTGTTCCGTCATCGTCTGCATAAACTTCTTCAACTGATCTGCCGGAAGGCTCGCCATATATTCATACAGCTGATCCTCTGTCATGTCTGCGATTCCCATCTCACTCATCGCATCCTGTGCCTGCTGCTCCGCTTCCTTCTGTGCTTCCTCATCCAGATCAGCACCAAATTCATAACCGGTAAATACATTCTTGTCCGGTTCTGCAAGCTGCGCCTTGCCAACTTCACTGTCTCTTGACAAATCCATCAGCTTCTCCACTAATGCATGCGTATAACCAATCGTTGTGGTAATCGAATGTACCGTTGCATCCTCATTTGGACGGACAATACCAACCACCTTGATATCCAGTCCATTCTTAATCTTATCTTTCAGATAATCTGCATCATCACTCTTATCGACATAACATTTCTCCGAATCGTCGTATGCATAAAAATCGGAAGATGGAATTACCTTATAAGTGAGACTCAGCAGGTCATCGTAGGTGTAAGAGGTATTTGGATACGTCTTCGTCTCGCCCTTCAATGCCGCACGCATCATCTCCTGCATCTCGCTGACATCCCGGATGCCAAGCGAATACAGCTCATAATCGCTGATCTCGTTATCCTTCGTCACAACCATCACGACCTCGTCGTAATTTTCCGGCCAGCGTCCGGCTACAACATCATACTGGTTCTCGAGCAGCTCCTGATTGCTGATCATCTCGGACCAGACATTCGTCGTACTCTGCGTCCCTGTCATACCCAGATTGTCCATCTCTGACATCGAACCAAATCCGATACTGTCAAAGACTGTACTTGGATTGACCTGATAGACTTCTTTCTCTACATCACTTTTGTAAGCGTTAATCGTAATACCATAGGTATACATGATATCGCTGGCGTAGTCCTTCATCTTCTGGCCGTCACCTTCTTCGATATAATCCTTGAAGGATACCATGTCGTTAACCTTGACTTCACCAAGCATATTCTTCATATAATTTCCGACAAAGTTGTTTGAATACACCTTGTCCATATCATGCTCTTCTTCGCTCTTCATCTCGGTACCGAGCATAATTCCCATCATCGCGGACATATCAATGGACTCATCTGTGATCTCCAGCGGATAGGTGGAAAGTGTATCCTCCTCCACACTCTTGATATAATTGCGGAAACCATCCGACAACGATAAGATAAGCGCGATTCCTATGATACCGATACTGCCTGCAAATGCGGTAAGCAAGGTACGTCCCTTCTTTGTAAGCAGGTTGTTGAAGGACAGATTCAGCGCTGTAAAATACGACATACGCTTATGCTTTAAGTCCTTCTTGCTTAATTCCTCATATGTTTCTTTCGCTGCTTCCTCGTCGGAATATGGCATGCTGTCATCTGTAATCTCACCATCCAGCAGCTTAACAATTCGTGTACTGTACTGCTCCGCAAGCTCCGGGTTATGGGTAACCATGATAACAAGACGATCCTTCGCAATCTCCTTCAGAAGATCCATAATCTGCACGCTTGTCTCTGTGTCAAGTGCACCGGTTGGTTCATCCGCAAGCAGAATCTCCGGATCATTGATGAGTGCGCGGGCAATTGCCACACGCTGCATCTGTCCACCGGACATCTGATTTGGCTTTTTATGAATCTGGCTACCAAGTCCAACCTTCTCGAGCACTTCTTTCGCCCGGCGTCTGCGTTCACTCTTCGAGACACCCGACAAGGTCAGAGCCAGCTCGACATTCTGCAGCACCGTCTGGTGCATGATCAGATTATAGCTCTGGAACACAAAACCGACACTGTGGTTCCGGTAGGTATCCCAGTCCTTATCCTTGTATTTCTTTGTTGATTTTCCCTTGATTATCAAATCGCCATCTGTGTACTGGTCGAGTCCTCCCACGATATTCAAGAGTGTTGTCTTTCCACAACCGGAATGTCCAAGAATCGAAACAAATTCATTTGCCCGGAAATTAATACTAACGCCCTTTAATGCCTGTACCTTTGAATCTCCCTCTCCATAGTCCTTTACTATGTTCTTCAGTTGCAGCATGTTATCTTCCCTTCGTTTTCTTTCACTATAACAAAAGCGATTTCTTCACCCTTCGGGTTCCCGAAATCGCTTTCATACTCTTACATCATGTATTCAATCATCTTATTGACCGCTTCGCCAAATTTCTCTGACTTCTTCTGTGCATCATTGAAATCCTTGCCAATGACACCATAGTAGAACTTGATCTTCGGCTCTGTACCAGATGGGCGGACGCAAAGCCAAGCGCCACCTTCCAGCTCGTAATATACAACATTCGACTTCGGAAGTCCGGTTGGAACAACCGCCTTATTCTTCATATTTGTTGCTGTATCGTTGTCATAATTACGCGCCCAGAGTATTTCTAAGCCTGCAATCTTCTTTGGTGTATGAGACTTTAACTGATCCATAATGCTTTTGATCTTCTCGTGACCTTCAATACCCTTTAATGTCAGTGTATGGATCGCATCTACGTGATAACCATACTTCTCATAGATATCAATCATGGCATCCCACAGAGTCTTACCCTGTGAACGGTAATATGCAGCTGCCTCACAAAGTGCCATCGTTGCTACGATTGCATCCTTATCTCTGGCATGTGTACCGATCAGGCAGCCGTAGCTCTCCTCAAATCCGAAGAGGAATGTGCCGTTATGCTTTGTCTCGAACTCTAACATCTTCTGTCCGATAAACTTGAATCCTGTCAGAACCTCTACGAGCTTCACACCGTAGCTCTTTGCCATCTCATTTACAAGGTTCGTTGTAACAATCGATTTGATCAGTACGCCATCCTTTGGCAAACCTCTTGTTGCCTTGATCTGGCTGAGTTCATATTCTGCAAGCAGACTTCCCGACATATTTCCGGTCAGACAGTGATATTCTCCATCCTTATCCTTCACATATACACCGAGACGATCTGCATCCGGATCGGTTGCGAGAACCAGGTCTGCATCATGCTGCTTCGCAAGTGCCAGTGCAAGCTCAAATGCCTCTGCTGACTCCGGGTTCGGATAGCTTACGGTTGGGAAATCGCCATCTGGAAGCTCCTGCTCTGGAACTACATAGACATTCTCAAATCCAAGCTCGCGAAGGATTCTTCTGGCCGGAATATTTCCGGTTCCATGCAATGGTGTATAAACAATCTTTAATTCTTTTCCGTATTTGTCAATGCACTCCTGATGCAGCACAAGCTTCTTCAGCTCTGCCATATATGCATCATCGATTTCCTTGCCGATGACCTCATATAATCCTTCATGGATTGCTTCCTGCTTTGGCATTGTAATGGCATCCTGTACAGAGATCGCCTTTACCTCACGCATGATACCTGCGTCGTGTGGAGGTGTGATCTGTGCACCATCTTCCCAGTATACCTTGTATCCGTTGTACTCTGGCGGATTGTGGCTCGCTGTTACGTTGATACCTGCCACGCAGCCAAGGTAACGGACTGCAAAAGAAAGCTCAGGTGTTGGGCGAAGAGACTCAAACACATATGCCTTGATACCATTTGCTGCCAGACACAATGCTGCTACATCTGCAAACTCCGGTGAGCAATGTCTGGAATCATAAGCAATCGCAACACCCTTCGCCTGCTTCTTACGCTGTTTGATATAATTTGCAAGTCCCTGTGTTGCCTTTGCAACAATATAGTTATTCATACGGTTTGTTCCGGCACCAATGATGCCTCGCAATCCGGCAGTTCCGAATTCGAGATCCATATAGAATCGCTCTTTGATCTCTTTATCGTCGTCCTTAATTGCTGCCAGCTCTTGTCTTGTCGCCTCATCGAAAAACGGGTTTGTCAGCCATTCTTCATAAACCTTTTTGTAATCCATGTCCATGATGTTCCTCCTACTATTTAGTCCAGCACGGATATCAGATCCGCGTAGCTATATTCATCGTCTTTGCCGTTATCCTCGGCTTGTATTGTATAACTTTTTATCAAATAACCGGCTTTGTATAGCGTGATCGTATGTGTTCCCGCTGTCTTCCTGACCGACACCGGTGCGATTCCGACATAATCGCCGTCGAAATATACGCCCACACCTTCCGGTTTTTTAATCGTAATTTTATTTCCCTGCTCCGCGGACTCCGTTGTCTGCCCGCTCTGCGTCGTCGCAGCCGTCGTCTGTGATCCCTGTGTCGTTGCAGCCGTCTGCGTCGTATTCTGCCCGGATGCAGTTGTCTGTCCCTCCTGCGTCGTTGCTTCAGTCGTATCCTCCGTTGTCTCTTCGGTCGTTTCCTGCTGCAAGGTTACGCGCAAGCTTTTCATCGTCTCTGTGATCTTAAAGCTTCCACGGAAGCTGTCATAGCCATCCGCTGTAATACTTAATTCATGTTCTCCATACAGCCCGGTATAAGTCCGGTTCGCAATTATCTCGCCATCGACCTTGATAACTTCATTCGCATCCTCCGGCGTCACGGCAAACGTTACCGTTCCAGATGGAATCGCAATATCTGATATATCTACATTTAACTCGCGATCCTTTGTCACGCGGATACTCTTCTCTCCAGAATATCCATTTTTACTGATACGGAGTGTATAGTCGCCTTCCTCGACTGCTACCAGCATATCGGCAGTAACCGGAACGATCACATCTTTTCCAATCTCTACAAATCCGCCTACATATGTCCCCTGATTTAACAGCCGGACATACCCATGTCCTTTCGTAATGATCACGGACACCAGACTGCCATTCCATAAGGACAGCGTCACCTCATCCTCCGTGTTTACATCCACGAGAGAAAGCGCCTGATCCCCATCAAATACCTGAGCATAATCCGATACCGGGAAACGATTTCCATTATAGACTGCGGTATGCTCATCCTTCCGGTACAGGAACTTCTTGATCTGTGTATATGTCTTTACCTTCGCGTTCTTCGCGATGCTGACCAGCTTTTCTGTATCCACATAATACACGATATCCACGACATTTCCACAGGCAACATTATCAATGCCGATATCCGCACCCTTCGTATCTGTCACGCGCACACCGCCATGATACTGCAATGTTATATCTGTACCATCCAGCACCGATACAAAATGCATCTGATTATTTTCCATGTCCATGCTCGTTATGATTGCCGTCACGGAAGCCTCTTCATGCTCTGCCGTGACTTCCTCCGTGTTCTCATAGACCTTGACATCATTCCTCTTTTTTTGCCCACAGCCCACAAACACGAACGCAAGCATCAACACAACGATTCCATATTGTATCTTCCGCTTATCCATAAAACCACCTTAACTTCTGTATTATACAAGATTATTTTGCAAATGTGAAGATTATATATTCATTTTTTCGAGATATTATAGGAAGATAATTTTTCAAGCAGCGTCTGCTTCTTCTCTTCCTCTTCCATGATCCGTTTCAATTTCTCAACCATTTTCGGAGAAATGCGAGTCTTGGATCCATTCATATATTGATTGGAAAGCTTGTAGAATTTTTCAGGATACCGATAAAGTCCGCAAATATACGCAACGTCCATCTGTTGCAATGGGATTCCCTGCTGATACCGTTCTAAGATAGCAGTGAGCAATGCAAACGCATATCCATTTTTTTCCACGGTTTTCCGAATGAAATAATACAGATCCTGCAACTGGTTCCCGATATGATATTTTTCAAAATTGATCGTTGCGATATAGCGCGCATCGGCTGTCCCACATACAAGGACACTATGATGATTGTAAGTGCCATGGCAATATCCCATATGTTCAGATTCGCCTGCCGTCCCCGCCTCTGCCTGTTCACAGCGCAGCCCCTGCTCATAAAAGTACGGAAATGCCCGCATAAACAAAGCTTCAAATTCCCGTTTCGGACTCTGCTTTGCAATATAATTATGTACCCGCTTCATTTCCCGGTTCCGCCGCTTGACATCATTCTTCTCCCGGATCTGCATGTCACGGTCAACCTCCTGCCAGACCGTCCTGCCGGCGCGGTGCAATGCGACCAGATTATCGACTGCAAGCATGATCTCATTTTTATTGCTGACACCCATCTCGCGGCCGTCAAAATACATCCGCATCACAAACGGATTTCCATAACGATCATATGTGATCAGTTCGTCCTCCACATTTTTCACAAGCCGGTCAATGTGCGGAAACCCAGCCAGATACATATGCTCTTTAAATTCATATTCTGCCTGCAGCCGTTTTTCTCCCGCAGTCGTCGCCCGGATCTGGCGCACCCCCTTGTCCGTCTGCAGCAGCATTGCTCCCCGTCCCCGTCCTATGTGATCCAATCTCACATCGTACATCTCGAATACTTCCGACATTTTTTCAGCCACAAAAAATCCCCTCCCAACATCAGTCTTGTTAATTGTATGCCGGGAAGGGCGGATTCATTCCGATTGATTGTCCGCATCTATAGATATGATTCCTTTACAATCGCCAATAATTGTTCACTTGTATTTAATTCTGGCTCTTCGATCACCCGATCCAGCAATGCCCTCAAAATGCGCCCCATATCCGGTCCCGGTTTCACACCGATCGCGATGAGGTCCTTTCCACTGATTGCAAGCTCCGACAGCTTCAGGCACTGCTTCTGTTCTATGATCTCCGCATACATCGCTTCCATATGCATGATCACCTGTCTGCGCTGTTCCAGATGATACTCACTCTGGCCTGCCATATCGCCCTTTCGAATCTCCAGAAAATCCGCAAAATGTTCTGCGCCAAGCTGTGCCACAAACCGACGAAAGCTCTTCATCCCCGGTCCATCCCCAGAAAGTCCATAATCGTGATTTTTCACCAGTCTGCAAACCTGATCGATCGTATCATTATCCATTTTTAAGCGACGCAGAATCGCACGCGCGATCTTCGCAGAAAGTTCCTGATGTCCATAGAAATGATCGACGCCTGCTTCATCCGTCGTCTTACATTCCGGTTTTCCGACATCATGCAGCAACGCCGCATAACGCAGTACGGGTGATGCAGACACTGCCCGCATCACCTGCAGCGTATGATGACCGACATCATACAGATGATAAGGGTTATTCTGCGGCGTCTGCATCATCCGGTCGAACTCCGGCAGAAATATACCAGTAAGTCCCAGCTCGTACGCTTCTTCCAGCCGTTCCGGATGCTTTGACACGAGCATCTTTGTAAGCTCTGTGCAAATCCGCTCTGCGCTGATATCCCGCAGGAACTTTGCCTGTTCACGCATCGCCGTCCGCGTCGCTTCCTCAATCACAAAATCAAGCTGTGCCGCAAACCGGACAGCCCGCAGGATACGCAGCGCATCCTCATCAAATCGTTCGGATGCCTCACCCACACAGCGGATGATTCCCTTCTCCAGATCTTCCTGTCCACCGAAAATATCGATCACGCCCTGCTCCGGGTTATATGCCATCGCATTGATCGTAAAATCCCGTCGTTTCAGATCCTCTTCGAGGCTCGCTGTAAAGCACACCGATTCCGGTCGACGGTGATCGGTATAGACACCATCCACCCGATACGTCGTCACCTCAAATGCATAATTGGTATGACTGGCGGGTACTCCGCTTCCATCATCCAGAATCTCCCGGTCAACTAAGACCGTCACTGTTCCATGCTGGATTCCCGTATCGATCGTGCGCCGGAAAATCGCCTTGACTTCCTCCGGTTTCGCCGAAGTCGTGATATCCCAGTCATTCGGCTGCTTGCCGAGCAGACTGTCCCGCACGCATCCGCCGACAATATACGCCTCATACCCATGCCTGTTCAATTGTCGTAAAATATATGCCGCCCCTGTCGGAATTTCTATTTTCATGTATTTCACCCGAATAAACAACTACCCTGCTGATACCAGCAGGGTAAATGTTCTGATTTCCGTTTTTAATATGCCTTTCCAAAATAAACCATGTGCTTTGCAGGCTTGCCACAATGTACACATACATCGCCAAGCTTCTCCTGTACAAACGGAATACATCTTGTTGTTGCACCTGTCTCGTCCTTGATGGCTGTCTCGCAGGCTTCCTCGCCACACCACATAGCCTTGATGAATCCCTGCTTCTTCTCCAAAATATCTGTGAACTCATCCCAGTTTATAGCAACATGTGTATTCGCATCGCGGTGTGCCTTTGCCTTTGCATACATATCATCATGCATCTGTGCAAGCAATGCCTCACAAGTCTCTGCCAGCTTGTCAAATGGCACGATTGTCTTTTCTCTTGTATCACGGCGGACAACAACTGCCTGTCCTGCCTCGATATCCTTCGGTCCAACCTCAACACGAAGTGGAATACCCTTTACTTCCTGCTCTGCGAACTTGAATCCAGGGCTCTTATCAGAATCATCAACCTTCACACGGAAGTTGGATGCGAGCACGCTGCGAAGCTCTTCTGCTTTATCGAGCACGCCCTCTTTCTTCTGCATGATCGGAACGATCATGATCTGAGTTGGAGCCACCTTTGGAGGAAGCACCAGTCCGCTGTCATCGCCATGTACCATAATAATGGCGCCAATCATTCGCGTTGTCATACCCCAGGATGTCTGATGTACATACTGAAGCTTATTATCTTTATCTGTATACTGGATGCCAAATGCTCTTGCGAATCCATCCCCGAAATTGTGGCTCGTTCCAGACTGCAACGCCTTACCATCATGCATCAGTGACTCGATTGTATAAGTTGCCTCAGCACCTGCGAATTTCTCTTTGTCTGTCTTACGTCCCTTGATAACCGGGATTGCAAGTACCTCCTCACAGAAATCAGCATAAACATTCAGCATCTGGATGGTTCTTGCCTCTGCCTCTTCCGCAGTTGCATGAGCGGTATGACCTTCCTGCCACAGGAACTCTCTCGAACGAAGGAATGGTCTTGTCTCCTTTTCCCAACGTACAACGGAACACCACTGGTTATATACCTTTGGAAGATCACGATAGCTCTCGATCTCCTTAGAATAGAAATCACAGAACAATGTCTCAGATGTTGGTCTGACACACAGACGTTCCTGCAGTTCGTTCAATCCACCATGTGTGACCCATGCAACCTCTGGTGCAAATCCTTCGACGTGATCCTTCTCCTTCTCCAGCAGACTCTCTGGAATAAACATTGGAAGGTATACATTCTCTACACCTGTTGCCTTGAAACGCTCATCGAGGTTCTTCTGGATCAGCTCCCAGATTGCGTAGCCTGCCGGCTTGATAACCATACATCCCTTTACGCTTGTGTAATCACACAGCTCTGCTTTACGAACTACATCCGTATACCACTGTGCGAAATCCTCATCCATCGCTGTAATATGTTCTACTAACTTCTTGTCCTTTGCCATCTCTCTTTTCCTTTCTATATCCTCTTTTTCGATTCGGCAATTGTTATTCAATTTCTGTCCCGCAATATTCATCATACGCAATTCGCCGCAGACATGCTCCAATGGTCTGCTTGCAAATTGGTATGTATGAATACCGCTATCCACATATTCTTTCACAATTGCCTAATCGTTTCACGTGATTGTATATATCCAGTCACACGAGAATTTCCTTATCTTATATTATTCAAACTCGTCCAGATCGAGTACCGTGAAAGCTTCACCTTCCGGTTCCTTCTTGATCACGATTTCTTCTCCGGTAATTGGATGCGTGAATTCCATCCGTGAGGAGAATAAACCGATCTGTTTATATTTTCGTTTTGTCTTCGCGAATTTCGGGTTATATTTCGTATCACCCCAGATACCACAGCCCCGACTTGCAAACTGCGCCCGGATCTGATGATGTCTGCCGGTCACAAGCTCGATCAGCACATAGCTGAGTGTTCCATCATCCGTGTCCATCACGTCAAGCACCTCATAATACAGCTCTGCGCGCTTGGCACCCTTTTCACCTTTTTTCACGACTTTCGTTGTGTTCGTTTTTCCATCCCGCAAAAGGTAGTCTGCCATCTCGCCTTCGAAATCTGGAAGCTCTCCGGTTATAACCGCCTGATAATATTTGGCGATCTCGCCATCCTGCTGCATATCCGAAAGCTTCGCTGCTACCTCTGGAGTTTTTGCAAATACCATCACACCCCCTACGGGACGATCCAGTCGGTGAATCGCAGCTACATACGGCTCTTCCGCCTGCTCCGATTCCGCTTTGTCATACAGGTAATGCTTGATTTTTGTAATCATATCTTCGTCGTTGCCCTTGTCGCCCTGTGACAACACACCATATGGCTTCACGCAGGCAAGCAGATATGCATCCTCATATAAAATCTCTAACTTCATAATTCCTGTCCATTTCCGATATACTTCCTATATCTTAGCTATATTTACACATAACTAAGAGGAATTATACAGGAGTTGCCATCTTTTTGCAACCGGCGGACACAGAAAGTTTTGATCTTACCGGTGTTTTTTGAAGATACCTTTTTTTGTTTTCGTTGCAGCCACCTCTGCATTTGCCTGCTGGATTTCACGCAGTACGGTATCCAGTCTCCGATACCGGGCTTCTTCCCGTTCTTCCTTCTCCCGCATGACCGCATCAAACTGCCGCATCACGTCCGCGGTCACTTCCTCCTTGATGGATGTTGTAATAATATCTTTGTTCTCCCGCAGGGCAGTTGCAATCACACGATTCATCACGCTTTGCAGTTGTGCCTGCTTGAAGTCAACAACCTTATCCTCATCCCCCACCATTTTCTGCATACGTTCTAACATCGAATCCTTGTCCTCATCCATCCGGGTATGTACGGGGCGAAGCTCCACCGACGATGTGTGTTGCATGTTTACTTCCGATTTAGATTTATGTGATGTGTCACCCGGCTCCGTATCATCCGGTGTTCTTTTTTCACAATTGATGGTCTGTGCATTTCCCTCCTTTTTTTCTTCTGTCGAGTCCAAAGCTTCCTCTTCAGTTTTTGCACGTTTTGCACGAATGATCGCATTTCGGATATCCTTGAGCATCAAGCCTTCCTCCTTCATCGCTTTCACGCTCTCAAATAACCGGATATCGCGATCATCATAATACCGATGCCCCTGCGCATTCCGCTTAATGTCAAGTTTTAATTCGTCCTCCCAATATCGAAGTACATGCGTTTCCACATGCAGTTTTTTTGCAGCTTCCTTAATTGTCATAATTCCCATCTCTCCTTTAAATGTAAACATTTTTTCCCGTTCTTACCTTAACATAAATATACTTACATGAAACCTGCTTTCGTATACTTTATGCAGCCATTTTTCCCGTTTATTCGACAGATGCATTTCTGTGCATTTTATGTGAAATATGCATCGGATGATTGCAGATTTTGATTATTTCGAGTATGATTATTTTGTATGTCTATCCAATTAAAGCAGATACTATACTATACGATACAGGAAAACGGAGGTTATATATTTATATGTGGAAAAAATTTTACAAGAAAGCGACTGCACTCGCCCTTGTCTGTGCGATGTCCGTCATGCTGACTGCATGTGGTGACAGCCATAACAGCAGCTGGAGTGCAGCATCTTCGTCCTTAGAGGATTCTGTGGAGGCAGCGATTGCCGCAGGGAATACAGAGCCGGAAGCATCTCCGATCGATGCATCCACACCGGAAGATTGTGCCTATGCACTGCCTGATCCAACCGGGGAAGAAGCAGAAGCCGAGCAGGCACGGTTTCACACCTACCTTATGGATAACTTCAAGGAGAGCGTGACAAGTGATACCATCACCCTTCACTATACCGTTGCCAATCCTGCCGACTATGATCTGGATGTTCCAACTGCAACATTGGGTGATGCGGAGATCTCCGATGAAGCCATTGCAAGCGACAAAAAAGAAACCGAAGATGAAATCGCGGAACTGCAAAGCTTTGACTATGATCTCCTGACCGGATCACAGAAATACACCTATGATGTCATCAAGGATTATCTGGACTTAAATCTGGAATCCTATAATTACACATATCTGTACGAACCATTTGCCTACACAAGCGGCTTGCAGACAAACATGCCGATCAACATGTCGGAATACAAGTTTTACAACGAAGGAGATGTTCAGGATTATCTGGCACTACTTGGACAGTTATCCGATTACTATGGAAAATATCTGGACTTTGAGCAGACAAAAATTGATAAGGGGCTTTTCATGAACGAGCATTCCGCCAGCGAAGTTATCCGCCAGTGCGAAGAATTCATTGCAACCCCGGAGGAAAACCTTCTGATTGCAACCTTTGAAGATAAGGTGCGCGGTGTCGAGGGCTTGAGCGAAGAACAGATTCAGGACTACATTACCCAGAATTACGATACGGTTATCAATTCTGTCATCCCTTGCTACAGGAATGTAATTAACTTCTTTAATGCACACAAGGAAGATGGACAAAACGATCTGGGACTTGCCGGGTTTGAACACGGAAAAGAATATTACGCATATCTGTTAAAGGATAAGGTTGGCACCGACAAAACTCCAGAGGAGGTCATCGACTGGCTGGACAACGCAATCGATGATGTCATGTATGAATACCAGACAACCGCACTTGCCAACTATTCCGCTTACGAGCAGTACTTTAACGATTCCAGTGACGGCTTATATGAGGACAACGATCCGCTGGAGACGATCAATTACTTTAAGAATGCTTTTGCCGACCGCTTCCCTGCCATGCCTGACGTGCATTACACCGTTGAAAATGTCCATGAATCCCTGGAAGATATCGTCAGTCCGGCATTCTATGTGACAACACCAATTGATGCCTACGACGAAAACTCCATCTACCTGAATATGGGCAGTGACGGTGCCGGAGATCTGTGGTCCACCCTTGCGCACGAGGGAATCCCCGGACATATGTATCAGTTCACCTACTACCTGAGCACGAACCCGGAACCAATCCGCGCGTTGCTTAACTTTAACGGCTACACCGAGGGCTGGGCTACCTATGTTGAGATGATGAGCTACGATATGTACAAAGATTATCCGGATGACAGTTATGCAGATTTCGAACGGATCAACTCTGAATTGAACCTGCTTGTCAGCGCCCGTGTCGAAATCGGTGTCAACTATGAGGGCTGGGATCTGGAAGCAACACAGAAGTACCTCTCCGACAATGGTTTCAATTCTGATGGAGCCGAAAGCATCATGGATTACGTTATCGCCGAACCAGTCAACTACCAGATGTATGTCATGGGCTGGCAGTCCTTCCAGGAGCTTCGTGACTATGCAGAATCCGC
>ERZ808240.396-NODE-396-length-58428-cov-7.190225_pt1 | contig 58428 bp, 51 predicted proteins | sample MGYA00521084_ERZ808240 | MGnify/ENA primary metagenome ERZ808240 (study PRJEB31516, sample SAMN03275571) | gut metagenome | biome: mammalia-associated habitat; material: feces | host: Papio cynocephalus | place: Kenya | collected 2012-08-06 ...
TCAAGAACGCCCGCGAGATGGCTCTGCTGCCGTACGCCACTTCCGGTCGCTGATAGGAGGCTAGAGAACAATGGCAAAGGAAACTAAGGTCATCCTCACCAAGACCGTCTCCAACCTGGGTCATTCCGGCGACGTCGTCGAGGTTCGCCCCGGCTACGCCCGCAACTACCTGATCCCGCAGGGCCTCGCCTTCACGTGGAGCAAGGGCGCCGCTTCCCAGATCGAATCCATGCGTCGCGCTCGCCAGGCCAAGGCCGTCGCCACCCGTGAGGATGCCGTCGCCGCCAAGGCCGCCATCGAGGGCACCACTGTTGAGATCGCCGCCAAGGTCTCCGAATCCGGCAAGCTGTTCGGCGCCGTGTCCACCGACGCGATCGCCTCCGCCCTGACCACCTCGGTCGATCCGAAGGCCATCAAGGTCGAGACCATCAAGACCACCGGCGAGTTCGCCGCCACGGTCCAGCTCCACCCGGAGATCTCGGCCAACTTCACCGTCAAGGTCGTCGCCGAGTGATTTCGGCCTGACTGACCCGAGCTTAAGCAGGGAATCCCCGCCCGGTTGTCGCCGGACGGGGATTTTCGTATGTCGCTGCGGCAACGGGGGCGCCGGAAGCGCGACAGCTGGCGCGCCGGCGGCTCGCCATGCCGGCGGTTTAAGTGCAGCCTAGAAATTACTGCCGTTCCAACCCCAGTCGGTGGTTGCGGCATAGCGAATGTACAGGCGATCCTTGGGAATGCCCAGCTCCTTGTCCAAGGCGGCCGTGATCTGCTCGGTCAGCTTCTCCCACGCCGAACCCGGCACGCTGCGGCCAAATACGTTGACCTCCACATAGGCGGCGGGTTTGGTGTCGTCGCCTGCGAAATAGATGGGCATATTGTCCTCGAACGGGCACATCAGCCAGCTTTCGGACTTGCCGGGCACGGCGGCGATCGCCTTCCCGTAGGCGGCTTTCAGGGCTTCGCGCTGCTCGGGCGTGGTGCTGACCGAAACATGGGTGTGAATGACGGGCATGGTTCCTCCTTGCGAAAAGGGTCGACAGCGCCCATCCTACACGCGGGCGCACTGCGCCCCGACGGGCGTCGTGACGCGTTATGCGGACGTTCGGCGGGGATTATGCGCAGATCCAGCCCATTGTCCGGCGGAGGTCAGAGAGCTTGTGTATAAAAGTCACTCGTGAGAAAACTGATTGAACAGCTTATGAAGTTTGGCATCGTCGGCATCATCGCCTTCGTCATCGACTACGGCATCATGAACTTGCTGCTGGCCTTCCATGTGCACAATATTCTGGCCAGCACCGTTTCCTTCCTGATATCCCTCGCTTTCAACTACATCGCCAGCATGAAGTATGTGTTCAAGCATCGCGATGATATGGCCCGCTGGATGGAGATCCTGATTTTCTTCGTGTCCTCGGCGATTGGCCTGGGCATCAACGAGGTGATCATCTATATCTCGACCTTCGGCATGAACCATGACGCCATGATCAGCCAGCATGCGGAATACATGCTCCGCACCAACGCCGGCAAGATCGTCGCGACTGTCGTGGTGGCCATCTGGAACTTCCTGATCCGCAAATGGCTGCTGGACGATACGCACACCAACGCCATGAACCGTCTCAAGTCCGCGGACAACCGGCTGACCCCCGAGGAGCTTGAGGCCAAGTGGCAGAACAGCTTCTCTCATAAACTGGGCCAATGGTCCATTGACCACACCCCGGCCGGCTGGCCCAAGTAGTCTTGCGGGGCGCTTCCGGGCCGGTCAGACGGCGACCTCCTGCAGCGTGGGCTTTTCAGTGCCGTCCTTGATCTGCCTGAATCCGATCAACGCGATAAGCAGTGAGCCGAGCGCCAAAGTGGTCACGACCAGGAAACCGCCGTGCGAGCCCATCCGGTCGATGAACTGGCCCGCGATGGCCGAGCCGGCGGAAGCCCCGATGGAGTTCATCGCGCCCATCCACGCCATGCCCTCGGTGAGCCGCGTGGGCGGCACCAGATGCAGCATCAGCTGGTTGCCGTTGATCCACGTGGGCGCCTGGCAGACGCCGATGATCAGATAGATCACCATGATGGTCCACAGATTGTGGGCGAACATGAAGGTGCCGATGCCGAGATTCACCACGGCCAGGCAGAAGTAGAAACGCTTCCACAGCGGGATCGTCCAGTTCTTGGCGCCGTAGACCAATGCGCCCATCAGCGAGCTGAACGAGAAGCAGGCGAATACGAAGCCGGTGTATTGCTTCATGCCCTGTTCGGTGGCGAACGAGATGATGGCGATCGACGCGGCCGACTGGAAGGCCCCGAGTCCAAACCAGGTGACGCATACGGCGATGAGACCCGGCCCCCAGATCGACTCCTTCTTCTGGGGCCTGTCCCCCTGCAGCGCCGCCGCCTTTGCCGCCTCGCGCTCGCGGTATTCACGCCGCGTCAGTCCGGCGGCGCGAGCGAGCTGGGTCTGGCTGGGCGGCTCGGTGCTCAGCTCGGTCAGAAACATCAGGGCGCCGACAATCACGCATACGCCGGTGAAGGAGAAGGCCAGCAGCCCGGAGATCACGGCCAGCGTGGAGGCGAGCGGGTTGCCGATCACCCACATGCATTCGTCGAAGACGCCGCACAGGCTCAGCGCCCGATCGGTGCGTTTGCGGTCGCCTGTGAGCAGATGCGTCCAGCGGCCGCGGCTCATGGCGCCCCATGGCGGAATGGCCGCCATGAACGGCGTGATCATGTAGAGCACCCACTCGGGGGCGCGGTTGGTGATTGACGTGGTCAGGGCCACGGCGGCGATCATCCAGATAACGATGGTGGGGATGGACACCTGCCGTTGGCCGAACTTGTCGACGAGTTTGCCGAGCAGCGGCGTCGTGATGGCCAGGGCGATGGCCTGGATGGCGGTGAGCATGCCGGCAAGCGAATAATTGCCGTAGTAGTACTGCACCGAGATGGTGATGGTCATGCCAACCATGGGGAACGGCATGCAGGCGATCACTGATCCGATGGAGAACCGCGCGGTGTGGGGGATGCGCAGCAGTTCGGCATAGCCGCCGAAGATGCGGGCTGCGATATCTCGAATGCCGGTGATGACTGATCCTGCCATGGTTCCTTCTTATGCCCTGCTCTTGCTCTATGCTTTGCCCTTGGCGATTTCGGGCCTTGTGTTCCGTCGCTCCCGGGCGTTTCAGGCTGTCTTTCCTGATCCGCGCCGCGTCTCCGGCCCATCACGTCACCCGCGACCGTTCCTTGCCGCCCTGGAAGGAAATCGTTCCGCGTAAAGGTTGTACCTGCGCCGCTCATCATATGCTATGCCCCGGCGAGTACATTGGAAGCCATGAGTGCCACCACGATTCATCTTGTTCGCCATGGCGAGGTTTTCAATCCCGATCACGTGCTGTACGAACGATTGGACGGGTTCCATCTGTCCGATCGGGGTCGTCGCATGGCCGATGCCACCGGCCGCTATATCGCGCAAAGCCCGCAGATCAACACGGCTGCGGCGGTGTATTCGTCTCCTCTGGACCGTACCCGTGAAACCGCGGAGATCATATTGGGCCATCTCAACAACGAGCGCATCGGTCGCGGCGAGACCCGAATCGAATTGGCGACGGACGAACGGCTGATCGAAGCGGGCAACGAATTTCGCGGCAGGCGAATCGGCCATGGCGACGGGGCGCTGTGGAGGCCGGAGAACCTCGCGTTGGTGCGCAATCTGTACAAGCCGTCATGGGGTGAAAGCTACCGGCATATCGCCGAGCGCATGAGCGATTTCGTCTCGCAGAAAGTGGACGAGTATCCCGGGCGGCAGATCATCGTCGTCAGCCACGAATCCCCGATCTGGACGTTCAGGCATCTGCTGGAGAAGGGTCGTCCGGAACACAATATGCTATTGCGCCACACGGCGCTCGCATCCATCACGTCCATCACCTTCGACGATGCCAGCCATCGGGTGATGAGCATCACATATGTGGATCCCGCGGCTCACGTGGCGTGAATGCCCGACTGGCTAAAATGGTCGGTATGACGACGTTTACGTTTGATCGCGCCATGGTGGCGCATGTGGCCGGCTTGCCCGCGGTGCGGCAGGCCGCCAGTCAGGGTGATGAGCTGGTTTCGCTGTGGCCGCTGACGCAGGCCATGCAGATGGATAACGACGTGAAATATGCCGAGAATCTGCAGGTGCGTGTCACCCGTGTGTTTGCGCGGGCGATAAGCGGCCAGGATGTGACCGTTCCCGACGCCGAGTTTGTCTATGAGGGCGCCGATTCGATCCCTGGCCGCCCGCAGGAGATCGTGGATGCGCTGCTTAACGCAAATGATGCCTATGAGACCATGTCGCCGTTCTCCGAAACCGGCGATGTCCGGTTGGTGGTCGAGGCCGCGCGCATTCTTGGCGTCGACTGGTCCGGGCCGGTTGCCGATCGTGTGCTTGACGTGCTGGGAGGTGTGGAACGGGCCCTGTCGGGGAGCGAGGCTTCCGGGGCCGCCGGAGCGGATGGCGTGGCTGAGCGCTTTGCCGTGGCGCTGATGGCATGCGACAAGCTGTTGGCTGTGGTGGCGCCTGACGGGTCGGATGTGCGTGCTGCGCTGCCCGTGCTGCTGGTGGTCAACGAGCTGCACGAGCAAATCGCATTGCCGCGGATTCTCATGACGTTGGAGGAAATCACGGCTTTGCTGGCCCGTCGCGCCCACGTGGCTTCCGAAGGCGGCTCGGTGCTTGACGCCACTGCCGAGTTCGTCGCTCCGCTCGCCCAGGCCGAGTGGAAGAAGCATTACGACGATGTGCTGTGGAATCCGGACGAGGCCAAGAAGAAGGCCAAGGAAGAGGATGAAAAGCGCAACAAGGAGGCGTTGGCCGCCAAGTTCGCCCACGTCAAGGACGATCCGAACAAGGAAACCGTCGAATTGTAAGATGCCGTGCCAGCCCGTGGCGGTTCCGTGGCGGTGCAATGCAAAGAGCCCGTGGAATCCCCATCCTCCGGATTCCACGGGCTCTTGCGGTATTTCGGCCGTGTCAGGCGTCGAATCGGGCGCCCGCGGGTTTGGTGCGGCCTGCGAGCAGCACGATGCCGATCACATAGCCGACGAATGCGGCAAGCGAGACGCCGAGAATCATCGCGATCGTTTCGGCGTGTGAGGCGAAGAACATCTCGGCCAGTCGTTCGATTTCATATTCGGACTGCATGTTCGTCACGGTTGAGGCGAGCAGTTGCAGGTCGTCGAGGAAACGCAGACCCACCGTATAGGTCATAATCGTCGATATCGCGGCGGGCGCGGCCGGGATGAGCATGAACCAGCCCGACCTGTTGGTGTCGTGCAGCCGACGGATGCCGATGATGACCAGCAATATGTCGGCGAATATGGACCAGATGCCGGCGATCACTTGGCCGGGTGCGCCCAGGAGGAAGGTGATCAGATCGACGCCGACAGAGCACAGCACCAAGAACAGCACGGTCCACCAGAATTCGCCGCGCGAAGCCCGCCCTTTGACGGTGAATGGCTTGGCGAACAGACGTTTGACGGCGTCGCCGAATCCAATGCCGTACCACGGCTGGTTGATGGGCGGTGTTCCGCCGGCCGCGTAGTTGTAATACGGGTTGCCTTGGGGCAGGGGGGTGCCGGGCGCGGATTGCTGGTAGCCGGGCTGCTGGTAGCCGGGTTGTGTATAGCCGGGCTGCGTATAGCCGGGCTGCGTATAGCCGGGCTGCGCGGCGTATGGATTGGGACTGGTGCGGCTGTCGGCCTGTGCCTGTTCGAAGGGCGGGTAGCCGGGTTGCTGCTGGCTGTACTGGCTATACTGGCCGTACGCCGGTTGCTGGTAGCCAGATTGCGGAGCGTACTGGCCGTACGTCGGCTGAGCGGGTTGCGCTGGTTGCGGCGGCATCTGCTGCTGCTGAGCGGGTTGCACGGGCTGCTGCTGTGAAGGCTGCTGACCGTTGCCCGATTGGCCGTTGGTGGGTTGGTTGGGATCCGATTGCGGTTGAGGGTTGTTGTAGGTCATCGCCGTCCCTTTCGACATGCTGTGCCATGCACTTACCATTGTCGCACACAAACGGCGATTTCCCATCTCCCATGAATCGAATCGGGCGGTCCCGCTCGCTGTTCTTACGCTGTTCTCAGCCGTCTTCTTCGAACGCCAGCGTGTCGTCGTCGCCGAGCAGCACGCGTTCGGCGATGCCGACGGCGAGCAGTACCAGACCGGTCAGAAACACGATCATAAAGGTCGCGCAGAAAATCAGTGGCGTGCGGAAGGAGTTGTACGCCATCTGCAGCCAGATTCCCAGGCCCTTGCGAGCCCCCATGTACTCGGCCGTGGTCGCCGTGGCGAACAGGTAGGAGGCCGAGATGCGGATGCCGCCGAAAATCTGCCTGGCGGCCACGCGCAGTTTGACATGCCACAGCGTCCAAGCCCGCGTGGCCCCGCAGGTGAGGGCCACATCCTCGTAATACCGGGGCACCGCCATCAGGCCGCGGATGGTCTGCACGGCGATGGGGAAGAGGCTGAACACCGCGATGAGGGCGATTTTGCCGGAAATCTCAAAGCCGAACCAAATGATGAACAGCGGCGCGATGGTGATCAGCGGCATTGTCTGCGCGGCGGTAAGCAGCGGGAAGAAGGCGGCGTTGAGCAGCGGCGAGCAGTAGAACAGCACGCCGAGCAGAATGCCGAACAGCAGCGCCAATGCGAAGCCCGCCAGCGCCTCCTGGATCGTCACCGTGGTGGCGGCCCACATCTTCGGCCACACGTCCACCCATGAGGCCGCAATCTCACTGGGCGCGGAGAAGGAATGCCGGTTGACGTGGCCCAGATCCACCCAGAGTTCCCACGTCACCAGCAGCGCAACGATGGCGACAATCGTGGGAATGTACCGTTTCAGCCGGTCGGCCAGTTTCATCGGAATCACCTTGCTTTCCGTCCGCAGTAAGGTGAGGAGACTGCGGACGCCCCCATCATAGGCGGTGGGCACGTCCCGTTCGCGCGGCACAATGGTGCCCATGACTGATGCTGACAACACTGTGAAATACTACGAACCCAAGGACGGCAAGCCCGCGCTGCCGAAGAACGTGCGCGTGCGTTTCTGCCCGTCTCCCACCGGCACCCCGCATGTGGGCATGATCCGCACGGCCCTGTTCAACTGGGCCGAGGCGCGTGCCACGGGCGGCACCCTGCTGTTCCGTATCGAGGACACCGATGCCGCGCGCGATTCGGAGGAAAGCTACAACCAGATCCTTGAATCCCTGCGCTGGCTGGGCATCGACTGGGACGAAGGCATTGACGTGGGCGGGCCGCACGGCCCCTATCGCCAGTCCGAGCGAGGCGCCATCTACAAGGACGTCGCCGCGAAGCTGCTGGAGGCCGGCTATGCCTATGAGTCCTTCTCCACCCCAGAGGAGATCGAGGCGCGCAACGTCGCCGCAGGACGGCCTAAGGCCTTCGGGTATGACGGCTATGACCGCATGCTGACCGAGGAGCAGAAGGCCGCGTTCCGCGCGGAGGGACGCAAGCCCGCGCTGCGTCTGCGCATGCCCGATGAGGACATCGCCTTCGATGACCTGATCCGCGGCACCATCGAGTTCAAGGCCGGTTCCGTGCCGGATTATGTGATCGTGCGCCCGAATGGCGATCCGCTGTACACGTTGACCAATCCGGTGGATGACGCCATGATGGATGTCAATGTGGTGCTGCGCGGCGAGGATCTGCTGAGCTCCACACCTCGTCAGATCGTCCTCTACCGCTATCTGATGAAGCTGGGCGTCGCCAAGCAGATGCCGCTGTTCGGCCACATGCCGTATGTGATGGGCCAGGGCAACAAGAAGCTTTCCAAGCGCGACCCGGAATCCAACCTGTTCAATCACCGCGACAATGGCTTCATTCGCGAGGGCCTGCTCAACTATCTGGCGCTGCTTGGCTGGTCCATCGCGCCTGACCGTGATGTGTTCTCGATGGACGAGATGATCGCCAAATTCGATGTGCGCGACGTGAAGGCCAATCCGGCCCGCTTCGACCTCGACAAGGCCGTTTCCATCAACGCCGAGCATATCCGCATGCTCGATCCCGCCGATTTCCTGGCTCGCGCCGTGCCGTATCTGCATCGTGACGGCGTGGTGTCCGCCGACTCCTGGGAGGAGCTGACGGACCGTGAGCGTTCGATTCTGACTGCCGCCGCGCCGCTGGTGCAGCCGCGCGTTCGTCTGCTGGGCGAGGTTTCCGGCATGGTCGGCTCGCTGCTGTCGACCGACGGCTATATCGAGCCTGACGCCGATGCGCGCAAGACGCTGAAGGATTCCGCCGGTAACGTGCTCGACCTGGCCATCGCCACGCTGGAAGGCGTTGACGAGACCCCTGAAACCTGGAAGGCCGAGCCGTTGCACGAGCTGCTCAACGTCGCACTGATCGACAAGGGTGGCTATAAGCCGCGTCTGGCCTTTGGCCCGGTGCGTGTGGCCGTTTCCGGGCGCCGTGTGTCCCCGCCGCTGTTCGAATCCATTGAGATTCTCGGCAAGGACGTCACCGTGGCCCGTCTGAGGGGTCTGCGCGAGCACCTGTGACCTGCCATGCCTTCGCCGGGGAGCCTTCTCTCCGGGGGAGGGCCGGGCGGAGTTGCGCGTGGAGCCGGAGAGGCGAACGGCCCGGCGGGCGGTTGCCTATTTTCGGCTCCATGCGGCCGCGTTTGCGGCGTTGACGAGAGGCGGGGCGCTCGGCCGGCGCGGAAGTACGCTGGGTTTTTTCCTCGACCGGTTTCGTGCGGACGGCCTATGTAATTTCTCCGGAATTGCGGTGAAGGGGGATTGCTGGCGACTGCGACACGCCGAGTTTGCGCATCCTGATGTGAGTGTGTAGATTAATCATCTGTTGCGCGGTTCGCCGTGCGGCCAGTGAAAACTGAATATGCCCCCATCGTCTAGCGGTCTAGGACTACGCCCTCTCACGGCGCCAACACCGGTTCAAATCCGGTTGGGGGTACGAAGACGCCGCAGCTTATTCAGTTGCAACGCCTTGCCAATTGGGGTGTGGTGTAATTGGCAACACAGCTGATTCTGGTTCAGCCATTCTTAGTTCGAGTCTAGGCACCCCAGCCAATGAGCCCTCGCGTATGCGGGGGTTTTCTTGTATCCGCGGGCAATTTCGTCCGTTGTCGTTGCATGGCCGGGCGTAAGGTTGGGGTTGTAGGATGCTATGGGCCTTGTGAGCCAATCTATTTTCGATTCTTCCACATCTGATGACTTATTTCGGGGTGTTAAGCGTATTTCTCCAACGTTATACCAGCCAGTCGCGGTCACTTTTCGCCGCCAAAATGTAGAAGAATCTATTCTAGATGCTTCTACATGGCGTCTCGGGGAATCTGCATGAGGACAAACTTCGAGGTGGAGACGCTGCCCCAGCAAGGTGCGGTAGTGTGGGGGCTATGCATGCAGCTCAAACCACCCGCGCTCGCATTCGTCCGCACGACCCCGCCAATGACGACGATTTCCCGGTGTCCGTGTCTGCGCGGTTCGGACGATTGCAATTCCATGCCTCAGGCAAATTTCGCGTCTTGCAGTTCAGTGATATCCAGGACGGGCCGATTGTCGCCAAAGACACAATTCGCCTGATCGCAGCCGCGGTCGACGCGTCACGTCCGGACCTGGTGGTGTTCACGGGCGATCAGATCGCCGGTTACGACGGCGCGTATGGCAAGACATACCGTAAGCGGCGTTGGGACACCAGTTGGGGAGGTATGGCGGCCACCGGCCGTGCGATGGGTACTCTGGTCGGCAGCGCATTGCAGTCCGTGAGCGCCGTCCCCGCGATTTCTCGGGTTGATCAGGTCCGGGCGCGCAGGCGTGATCTGGCCCAAACGCGCGATCTGGTGCGCAGGGGTGCCGAGGAGATGCTGCAGCCGCTTGTCGACCGTGGGGTTCCCTTCGCCATCACCTACGGCATCCATGATTTTCAGTGCGGTCTCGACACGGGCGAGTTGGATGCCATCTACCGTGAATTCTCCGGCTGTCTCAATCCCGAATCGACGGCGGCCGCGCCCACCGTGCCACGCACCCAGCCGGGAAGCGGTCTGCCCGGCCAGCCGATTTACGTATGTGAGCCCGGAACCTTCGCGTTGCCGGTGCGCGATGTGGACAATACGCGCAATGTGCTCGGTTTGGTGCTGGTGGATTCCGGTGATTATGCGCGTGAGGGCGGCTATGGCACGCCATCCGGAGCGGCGCTTGGCTTTTTGCGTCAGGTGCCCACGCTGATCGGCGCAAAATCACTGGTGTTCCAGCACACTCCGATGCCGCAGTTCTATGAGCTGCTCAAGCCGGTGCCGGCGACCACCGCCTATGCGATTCAGGGCTACCGTCGTTTTGATCAGCACTGCTATGTGCTGGATGGGTCCAAAACGCAGCCCGGCAGCTATCTGGGTGAAGGCGTGAGCTGTCCGGATCGCGATTGCGGGGAGTTCGATATTCTGCGTGCCGGGAATGGGTATATAGGGCTGTTCGCCGGCCAGGATCACCGCAATGGCTTTGTGGGCAAACTGGATGGCCTGTTGTTGGGGGCCACGCCAACCGCCGGGTTCCAGACCTATGGCCCGGTGCCCGCCAAACGCGCGGCGCGACTGATCGAGTTTGATATTCGCCATCCGTACGAACCCCGTACGCAGTTGCTGGAGTTCGGTGATCTGGTTGGCAAGCCGAGCGGCAATAAGGCCTATACCTTCGCTTTAAGCCATGTGCCCACGTCTGCTGGCGACGCGGTGAATCTGCTGCGTCGCCCGGGTGTTATGGCCGGTGTCGCGGCGGCTGCGGCTGGGGGGATCGCCTCGGTGGGGAATCGTATACGAGCCGTCACATGCCGTTCATATTGGAGGCCTTGATCAGCGCGTCCGTCAGGTATTTGCCGGCGGCCATCACCAGCGGCGCGTAATGACGACCCGGCTGCTGCCCCATGCGTCCGGTCGGTCCGGAGATGGAGATGGCCGCGATGACCTGGCCCGAGGCATTGCGGATGGGCGCGGAGATGGAGCAGACCCCTTCCTCGCGTTCGTTCACCGATTCGGCCCAGCCGCGCTTGCGAACCTGACCGAGTGTGGTGGCCGTGAATTTGGCGCGCCGCAAGCCCTGATGCATGCGTTCGGGGTCTTCCCACGCCAGGAGAATCTGGGCGGCGGATCCCGCTTCCATCGACAGCATGGCGCCGACGGGGATCGAGTCCCTCAGACCGGAGGCGCGCTCCACCGCCGCGATGCAGACGCGTTGATCGCCCTGCCGGCGGTAGATTTGCGCAGATTCGCCAGTGCGGTCGAGCAGGGTGCGCAGAATCGGCCCGGCGGCGGTGAGCAGTCGGTCCTCACCCGCGGCCGCGGCAAGTTCGGCGAAGCGCGATCCCAGGACGAAACGGCCATGCGCGTCTCGCAGGACGAAACGGTGGCGTTCCAGCGCGATGGCCAGCCGGTGCGCGGTCGGGCGCGCCAGACCGGTCGCCGCCACGAGCTGCCCGAGGGTGGACGGCCCGGATTCGAGCGCGTCGAGAATTTTCACAGTTTTATCAAGTACGCCGACGCCGGAGTGGATTTCGCCGTCGTCAACCGGCGCGGTGCGGTTGGGAGTCGTTGCGGGATGTGCCGTTTCCGCAGCCTCTTCGGGTTCTTGGGAAGTCATGAGGTGCATTTTGCCATCTCACGATGTGAAATGCAAATTGCCTGAGGCGTCCGATAGGCGAGAAGAGGGGGATAAATCACGGTAGGTCGCATATTGGGATTGCGGAAGGTTAGGCAAATTGTCGCGGAATCGTTGGAATAACGGGAATCGTCAAACGGCGGCCGGTCCGACCATCTCATATAGCGGCCGCGGTGGGAATGACTTGTGAGGCTGACTCATAGGCTGTATAGCACAACAACAGCGCGAAGACAATACCTTTACGCGAGAAAAAACGAGGAGGTCCCCGTATGGGAACGACATTGGCCGAGAAGGTCTGGGCCGATCATCTGGTACGCAAGGGCAGCGATGGGGCGCCCGACCTGCTGTACATTGATCTCATGTTGATGCATGAGGTTACCAGTCCGCAGGCGTTTGAAGGCCTGCGCCTGGCCGGCAGGAAACCGCGTCATGTGGATCAGCTCATCGCAACCGAAGACCATAACACCCCCACGGTCGACATCGACCGTCCGAATCCCGACGGGACCAGCGCTCTGCAGCTGAGCACACTCGAGAAGAACTGCAAGGAGTTCGGTGTCCGCCTGCATCCGCTGGGCGATGCGGACCAGGGCATTGTGCACGCCTTCGCGCCGATTCTGGGGCTGACCCAACCCGGCATGACCATTGTGTGCGGCGATTCGCATACCTCCACCCATGGAGCCTTCGGCGCGCTGGCGTTCGGCATCGGCACCTCCGAAGTGGAGCATGTGATGGCCACGCAGACGCTGCCGCTGAAACCCTTCAAGACCATGGCCATCAACGTCGAAGGCGATCTGCCCGAAGGCGTGACCGCCAAGGACATCATTCTCGCCATCATCGCGAAGATCGGCACCGGCGGCGGCCAGGGCTACGTGCTCGAATACCGGGGTGAGGCGATCCGCAAGCTGAGCATGGACGCCCGCATGACGATCTGCAATATGTCGATCGAGGCCGGTGCGCGAGCCGGCATGATCGCCCCCGACGAGGTGACCTTCGAATATCTGAAGGGCCGGCCGCATGCGCCGGAGGGTGAGATGTGGGACCAGGCCGTCGCCTACTGGAAGACGCTGAAAACCGATGACGACGCCGTGTTCGACAAGGTCGTCACGCTCAACGCCGCCGACCTGCAGCCGTATGTGACCTGGGGCACCAACCCCGGCCAGGGCCTGCCGATCACCGCTTCCGTGCCCGAGCCGGATCGGATCGCCGACGCCACCGAGCGTGCGGCGGCCGAGCGCGCCATCGACTACATGGGCCTGAAACCCGGTATGAAGATCAAGGACATCGCCGTGGACACCGTGTTCATCGGATCATGCACCAATGGCCGCATTGAGGACCTGCGTGCCGCCGCCGCCATTATGAAAGGCCGTCACAGGGCGAAGACCATTCATCGCGTGCTGGTGGTGCCCGCATCCTCCCGCGTGCGTCTGCAGGCCGAGGCTGAGGGGCTGGACCGTATTTTCAAGGATTTCGGTGCGGAATGGCGCAACGCCGGTTGCTCGATGTGCCTGGGCATGAACCCGGACAAGCTTGTGCCGGGCGAGCGTTCCATCTCCACTTCGAACCGCAATTTTGAAGGCCGTCAGGGCAAGGGCTCCCGCACGCATCTGGCGTCGCCCCAGGTGGCCGCCGCCACGGCCATTCGCGGCACGATCTCCAGCCCGGCCGATCTGTAAGCCGATTCGTATAGGCAATTTCGTCAAAGGAATCTAATCGTTATGGAAAAACTCACCACCATCACCGGCGTGGGTGTGCCGCTGCGCCGCTCCAACGTCGATACCGACCAGATCATTCCCGCGGTGTTCTTGAAGCGCGTGACCAAGACGGGCTTCGACGATGCGCTGTTCTACGCGTGGCGCCGCGATCCGAAGTTCGTTCTCAACCAGCCCGAATATGCGGGCAAGGGCCAGATTCTGGTGGCCGGCCCGGAATTCGGCATCGGCTCCTCGCGTGAGCATGCCGTGTGGGCGCTGCATGATTACGGGTTCCGCGTCGTGATCGCGCCGAGCTTCGCCGACATCTTCTACGGCAACACCGCCAAGAACGGGGTGCTGGCTGCGATTATGCCGCAGGAGTCCGTCGAGTTGCTGTGGAAGCTGCTGGAAGAGGAGCCGGGGCGCGATATGACCGTGTCTCTTGAGGACCGTACCGTCACATGCGGCGACGTGACGCTGCCGTTCGAGGTGAATGACTATACCCGTTGGCGCCTGATGAACGGCTATGACGACATCGATCTGACGCTGCAGCACGAGGACGACATCGCCGCTTACGAGCGGATGCGCGCCGAGCGTTTCCCCTTCAAGCCCAAGACCATCCCGGCCAAGCATCTGCCCGAGCAGGCCATCGCCTCCGCCCGTGAGCCCGAGGGGGAGACTTGGCCCGGCCCGCTGGCTGACCGGGGCATCATCTGACCAAAAATCCACGTAGTGGACAGTCCGGTGGGCTGCCATTCTCTTTGTTGAGCCTGGCCCGTAGAAAGGTCGGGCTCAACGTGTTGTCGCAGGCATCCAAAACGACGTGGTTTCGATCTCCAGTATTTTTGTCGCTTCGACTGTTTGACGTTGGTGCATATTGCCGCATGGCTAATTGCTGGTATGCAAGTCCCTATTTTTATCCCATTGGGGCGCAAGCCAATACCGCGGTGTTTCCCAGCTCCAGCCCGTTTTGCAGTGAGGCGACGTGCAACGGGCTGAGCGCATGCTGTGTTGCGCTCGATTTTCACTCCGTAGGGTCTATTTGGCGTTTTGCCGAGCGCTACTTCTATTCCGTGGGGCTGTCGTCACGGTACAGACCGTCGCAAAATGCCGTAACGGCGTTGTCGTTCCGCCGTTCCTGGCCAGTTTGTCCCGTCTCGGTAGCCCTACGGAATAGAAGTAGATCTCCGGGTCTCCCGAAAATGACCCTACGGAACGCAGAAAGCATCCATGATACGGCGTGTCGTCGTTCGTCGTATGCCAGTGAATCATGATCCGCATAACCGCAATTTGCAATTTGGATGATGCGGGCCTATTGGATGATGCGGGCCGGTGGGACGGGGCGTAAGCTCGTGCATATGAGCGAACGGAACGGATCGAAAGCACGTAATGCGCACGATATGAAGAATGCGCCAGGCGCGCGGAACGCGGAAGGTACGCGGGCCGCATACTTTGCGGGCGGTTGCTTCTGGGGCTTGGAGCGCTACTTCCAGAACGTGGACGGCGTGACGGACACCACGGTTGGCTACGCGCAGTCGAGCACCCCGAACCCGACTTACGAGCAGGTATGCTCGGGCGCGCCTGATGCCGCCGAAACCGTGAAGGTCGAGTTCGATTCTTCGCGCGTCACGCTGCGCACCCTTGCCCTGCTGTTTCTTGAAGTGATCGATCCGTTCTCCGTGGACCAGCAGGGCGAGGATCGCGGTCGGCAATACCGTACCGGTATGTTCTTCACCGACGACGCCCAGCGATCCGTGTTCATCGCCGCGCTTGAGCAGCTGGTGGACCGTGACCCACGCCGCCCTGCGGTGCTGGTCGAGCCGCTGCGCAACTTCTATCCGGCCGAGGCGAATCATCAGGACTATCTGATTAACAATCCAGGTGGCTACTGCCATATTCCGCTTGCCGCCATTGCCAATGTGAAAACCCGACAGAAGTATGTCGAGCGTATTTGGGATCTGACGCTTGAGCAGTTCGCGGTCACGCAGCGTGCCGCAACCGAACGCCCGTTCGTGAACGAATATGACGAGACCTTCGAACCGGGCATCTACGTGGACGTTGTCTCCGGCAAACCGCTGTTCTCGTCCCGGGACAAGTTCGATTCCGGTTGCGGCTGGCCGGCCTTCTCCCGTCCGATCGGAGACGGCTTGCTCACCGAGCATGAGGATCACCGCATCCCCGGCCGTGACCGCATCGAAGTGCGCACCGCGGATACGCAGATTCATCTGGGTCATGTGTTCGAGGATGGCCCGACCGACCGTGGCGGCTTGCGCTATTGCATGAACTCCGCCGCCCTGCGGTTCATTCCTCGCTCCCGAATGGAGGCCGAAGGTTACGCGGCCTGGCTGCCCATGGTTGACGGCGAGTGACGGCGGCCGCCGCCGGCGGCCCGCAATCCCCTACTTCGTGTATACCGAGATGCGCTCGCCGACGTGCCTGCCGGATTCGGCCTCGTCCACCACGGCGATGGCATAGTCGGCGTAGCTGATGAAGCTCTTGCCTTCGGCGTTGACGGTGAATTCCTCTCCGGCCATCTCGTAGGAGCCGGTGCGCTTGCCCTCCGCCTGGAAATCGGCGGCTGGGCTGATGTAGGTCCATTTCACGTCGGAGCGTTCGCGCAGCTCTTCCAAAGCCTTGCTCATGCCGTTGGCCAGCGGGAGGAATGCTTCCGGGAATGTCGGCAGATCCTTGACTTGGGTCTTGTGCTCGGCGTCGGCGTACAGGCTGCCTGCGCCGCCAACCACAATGAGGCGGGTCGCGGTGCCGGACAGTGCGCCGCACAGGGTTTTGAGGGATGTGGAGTGCTGCGGCTGGTCCTCCGGCGCCCATACGCCGAACGCGTCCACGACCACGTCGGAGCCGGCGAGGTCGGCTGCGGCCAGGTCGAAGAGGTCCTTGACGATGGCGTGCTGCGCCTTGGACTTGTTCTCGCCGCGCACCACGGCGGTCACGTCATGGCCGCGCCTGACGGCCTCCTCGACGACGAGCCGACCTTCCTTGCCGTTGGCCGCGACTACTGCGATTTTCATGTTGGTTTCCTTTCGCTGAATTGCTTTTGCCTACGTGCAATACGCTATTTCCATATGGAAGAATATGGAAGAAGGCACAAAAAAGTTCTATAGTTACTTAAAGGGAACTTTTGTTGATTTCATTGTGTTTTACTGATTGGAGTTTTGCATATGGAACGCGAGTTGCCGGCGTGTCCCGTTGAGACGACGCTGCTGATGATCTCCGATAAATGGAAGGTGCTGATTTTGCGCGATCTGCTCGACGGTACCATGCGGTTCAGCGAGTTGCGGCGTTCGGTCGGCAGCATTTCGCAGAAGGTGCTGACTGCGAATCTGCGGCAGATGGAGCGCGATGGTCTGGTGCATCGCAAGGTGTATCCAGAGGTGCCGCCTCGTGTGGAGTATTCGCTGACGGATATGGGACGTACGCTGCGGCCGGTTATCAAGGCGATGCAGGATTGGGGAACCTGGTACAAGGCTGAGCAGGCCGCGGCGCAAGCGGCCTGATTGCGAAGTGTCGTATATTTTTGGCTCCGCTCAGACAAGAAAAACCCCGAGGCGTTGGAATCCAACACTCCGGGGTTTTCATTCATGGTGCGAGTGGGGGGAGTTGAACCCCCACGAGCATACACTCACTGCCACCTGAAGACAGCGCGTCTACCATTCCGCCACACTCGCAGACAAGAGGACAACTTACCACCGTCGAATGCTATATGCAAACTTCATGTTCATCGGCGTGTTGCGTCGCGATGGTTGCGCAACGCGCCGACGTCACAGTGGCCTCCTCTGCCGTGTTTCGTCATCCGCGAGACCCGTTGGCGTAGAAACGCGCCAGGGTCTCGTCGCGGTACTGGTCGAAGTATCCGCCGTCGATCGAGGCGCGGATCTCGTCGAGCAGACGCACGAAGAACCGCTCATTGTGGATCGTGGCCAGCGTGAACCCGTTGAGTTCGTGGGCACGCAGCAGGTGATCGACGTAGGCGCGGGAGTAGTGCCGACAGGTGTAGCAGTCGCAGTCCTCCTCGATCGGGCGGAAATCGTTCTTGTGCTGGGCGCGCTTGATGTTCCAGCGGCCGTCGCGGGTGAAGACGGCGCCGTTGCGGGCGCAGCGGGCCGGAGCCACGCAGTCGAAGGTGTCGCCGCCGTTCTCCACGGCCGCGAAGATATCATCCACGGCCGCGATGCCCAGGACATGCCGCGGTCGGTTCTCGGGCATGGCGTCGCAGATCCAAGCGCAGGTGGCTCCGAGCAAGCGCTTTTCGATCGCCCCGCCGATGCCCACGCCATCGAAGTCGAGCGAAGCGATCTGCTCGGCGGCATGGCGTCGCAGATCCTCGTAGTTCGCGCCTTGCACCACGCCGAACAACGCCTGGTATGGCTTGCCCGCCCGTTCGGCCGTCAGCCGCTGGTGTTCGGCCACGCAGCGCTTCGCCCAGCGGTACGTGCGCTCCACCGAACGCTCCTGGTAGGACCGCGTGTTCATCAGCGTGGTCAGCTCGTCGAACGCGAACATGATGTCCGCGCCGATATGATGCTGAATGCCCATGGAGATTTCGGCGGAGAAGCGATGCTCGTCGCCGTTCAACGGCGATTTGAAGGTTACGCCGTCCTCGTCTACAAAGGCCAGGCGTTCTTTGCCATCGGCGATCACGTCATCGGATTTGAGGCCGGTGACGTCCATCGCCAGCGTTTTCTTGAAGCCGGCGCCGAGCGAAAGGACCTGGAATCCTCCGGAATCGGTGTAGGTCGGACCGTCCCAATTCATGAACCGCGCAAGTCCACCGGCGGCGTCAAGCGTTTCGGGGCCGGGGCGCTCGAACAGATGGAAGGCATTGGCCAGCAGGCACTGGGCGCCCAGTTGCTTCATCTGCTCGGGCAGCACGCCTTTCATGGCGGCCTGCGTGCCGACCGGCACGAACGCCGGTGTGCGAATGTCGCCGTGCGGGGTGTGGATGATGCCGGTGCGGCCGTATCGGGCGCCGTCGCGGCCTAAGCCGTTGGCTGAATGAGGCAGCCGGGTGATGGTCTCGAAGCTGAATGCGCTGCGATCGCCGGGGCGTCCGGGGGCCGCTCCGCGAGGATGTTCCAATAATGACGTCATGGCTCCACTCTAGCGAATCGGATGGCTGCCGCCCCCCCCCGGGCGATAAACTGGTGGGTAATTCTGTCCCTGCTTTCAAACAACATTCAGGAAACTTCCAGAGCAAGTATCTTTACTTCTAGGTAGCAGAAACGCGAACGGCTCATCGTGGGGATGAGGCCATCACGTAGACATGAAGGAGTAATCATGGCTGACGATCAGCGCAATCCTTGGCAGGTGCCGCAGGGCGGTTCGACCCCGGCCAACGCCGAGTCGTCCGATTCGAACAATCTCAATCAAGGCGGCAGCTCCGATAACGATAATCAGGGGCAGGTCGCTCCGGCGGACCATCCGACCGCCGAACAGCCAACCGAAACGATACCAACGGCGCTCGCAGCCGCTCCGGACCAGCCGACCACCCCATTGCCGGCTGTTCCCGCCGGTGGCGCAGCCCCGAATGCAGGTGCCGCCACTCCGGAGCCGTATCGCCCCTCTCCCGAATACGGAGCGTACAATCCTGCAGCGCCGCAGACTCCCGCAAGCCCGACCAATGGTCAGCCGACCTATGGGCAGAACATTCCGGCCGGTCCGTTCAACCCGTATCCGTTCGGCGCTCCGGAACCTGAGCAGTCGCAGGACGGGCAGTCGAACAACGGGCAGCAGCAAAACCAGTCCGGCCTGTTTGGGTTCGGCAATCCCTTCGCCGCCCAGAACCATCAGCAGGGCGGCGCCCAGCCCCATCATCCTCAGCAGTCCCAGCCTCAACAACCCCAGCAGCCCGGCGGTCAGGTGCCGCCTCAGGTGCCGCCTACGCCATTTGCGCAGGGTGGTGGCCAGCAGCCCGGCCCGCAGGGTGTCCATCCGAATGGCAAGGTCTCCGCGACGACGGTTGTGACCGCGGTCGTCGCCGCGGTCCTGTCCGCAGCACTGATGCTTGGTCTCGGGTGGGCCGGCATCTCCCAGGGCTGGATCACCGTGCCGAGTTCGTCCAGCATGAATTCCCTCAGCTCCAACACGGGCGGTTCCGGATCCGCCACCGCCAAGAGCGGCGAAGCGCCCGATTGGAAGACCGTTGCGAGTGACGTTTCCGCTTCCGTGGTCTCCATTACTACGCAGCTCTCCAACGGGACCGGCAAGGGGTCCGGCGCGATCATCGACAAGGACGGTCATATCGTGACCAACAACCACGTGGTGTCCGGCGCACAGCAAATTCAGGTGACCTTGTCGAATGGCAACCTGTATTCCGCGCAGCTGGTCGGCACCGACACCACTACCGATTTGGCCGTGATCAAGCTCGACAACGCTCCGAGCGACCTGACCGCAGTGACCTTCGCCGATTCCGACACGCTTGCCGTGGGTGAGAACATCATGGCCGTGGGCAATCCGCTCGGTTATGCGAATACGGTGACCACGGGCATCGTCTCCGCCCTGAACCGTCCGGTTACGGTGCAGGATGAGGACAGCGGCGAGAACATCTTCACCAATGCGGTGCAGATCGACGCGGCCATCAACCCCGGCAATTCTGGCGGTCCGACCTTTAACGCGGCCGGCCAGGTAATCGGCATCAATTCGTCGATCGCCTCCACCGCCTCCTCGTCGTCGTCCGCCGGTTCCATCGGCATCGGCTTCGCCATTCCGTCGAATCTGGTCAAGCGCGTGACCGACGAAATCGTCAAGAACGGCAAGGTGCAGCATGTGGCGCTTGGCATTACGGTCAACGTTGCCAAGGCCGCGACCGCCACCGCCGATGGCGTGACCCGCGCAGGCGCCGGTGTCAATGCGGTGACTTCCGGCGGCCCCGCGGAAAAGGCCGGCGTCAAGGCCGGTGATGTGATCGTGGGCTACAACGGCAAGTCCGTCACCAATTCGTACTCACTGCTCGGCTTCGTACGCGCCTCCGCCATGGGGGACACCGCCAAGCTGACGGTGGTGCGCGACGGCAAGACGATCGAGTTGACGGTCACCCTTGATCAGGAGGAATCCGCGGTGAACGGCTCCAGCTCGTCCAGCGGCAATAGCCAGAACCAGAACAACAACAGGTCGAATGGCAATGGTTCGAACAGTAATGGTTCGAACGGCCAGACCAACCCGTACGGCAACTCCGGCAATGGTTCGAACGGTTCGAATGACTCGAATGGCAATGGCAACAGCGATGGAGACAACGGCGGCCTGTCCGATCCGTTCAGCCAGCTGTTTGGATGGAACTGATCCGAGTCGAGCAGCCGGCAGCCGGCGATTCATCGGACCCGCTCTGATTGAGCGGCTTCGGCGGCCCTGATGCCGTCCAGCTCCAGGCCAAGCCCCGGCGGACGCACCCAATGCGGTGCACCGCCGGGGCTTTGCTATAGTGATAGACGAATCTTTACGCCGTGTATCGATGTGCGGGCATATCCGCATTCGATGGGTTAACAAGGCGTGACAGGTAGTTTTGCCGGTCGCGCATAGTATTGGAACCCTGTGCGGGCGGCCCGGATACCAGCGTAAGGAGTCGTGTCAATGCGCATCGTCACCCGTATCGGTTCTCGAATCATCGCAATCTGCAAACTCGTTCCATTACTGCCCGTGGTGATCGTGGCGGCTGTTCCGCTCGCCCTGCTGTGGGATTGCCGGCCGTGGGGGTCCTGGCCGACGGCCGTGTGGGGGTGGCCCGTCAATCCGTCGCTTGGGCAATGGATCGTGGTCGCGCTGGTGCTCTACACCGTGGGCGACACGCTGATCGGCATGATTGAGGATATTCGACACGGTCATGTTGGCGTGGATGTGCTGGCCGTGGTGGCGATCCTGTCCACGTTGGCCGTGCGGGAATACTGGGCAAGTTGGGCGGTTACGCTGATGATCGCCTCCGGTGAGGCCATCGAGGAGTACGCGCAGGCCAAGGCGGGGAGTTCGCTGACCGCCCTGCTCAAGGCGGCTCCCCACATTGCGCATGTGGTTGATCTGCCTGGTGTGGGCAACGAGGACGGCGGCAAGGGCGTCGGCAGGAGCGGCGGCATTCCGGATACGCGTGGAGCCGACAGCCAGGCCATGAGGCATTCGAGAGACGAGGAGACCCCATGGTACCTTGCGCAGACGGCGTCGTCGTCGGCTGCCGTTGCCGCTTCGCCGGATGGATTCCGCCGCGTGACGGCCGCCCCCCGGGAAAACGATGGGAAGGGAACCGGCTCGACGCATTACCGCTCGGTGCCGGTGCAGGATGTTCGGTTGAATGACCTGTTGGTGGTGCTGCCAGGCGAAACCGTGCCGGTCGATGGCGAATTGCTCTCCGGCTCGGCCACGCTTGACCTGTCGAATATCAACGGCGAACCGGTGCCACGTGAGGTATATGCCGGTGCGCGGATCCTGTCCGGTGCGGTAAATGGCGCTTCGATGATCACCATGAGGGCTTCCAAACTCGCCCACGATTCGCAATACCAGCGCATCCTGGAGCTGGTTTCTTCCGCGCAGGAGTCTCGGCCGGCAGTGGTGAAAACCGCTGATTTGCTGGCGGTGCCGTTCACGGTGATTTCCTTCGTGATCGCCGGTTTGGCCTGGTTCGTCTCCGGCACGCCGCTGCGCTTCGCCCAAGTGCTGGTGCTGGCCACCCCATGTCCGCTGCTGATCGCCGCCCCCGTCGCCTATATGGCCGGCACCGGTCGCCTCGCCAAGGCCGGCGTGCTCATCAAGGCCCAGGAGGTGCTGGAGAATCTGGGCCGCATCACCCATGTGTTCTTCGACAAAACCGGCACGCTGACCGTCAAACGGCCTCAGGTGGTGCGCGTGGACATGGCCAAGGGGCTCGAGGGGCCCGCGGCCCGGCTCAGCAAGGATCATGTACTGATGTTCGCCGGCGTGGTGGAATCCTATTCGGTGCATATTCTGGCGAAGGGCATTGCGGCTGCCGGCAATGCCGCGATTACGCGCCTGCATGACCGTTACGATGCCGGCCAGCGTCGTTGCCCGGAGCCCGAGGCGAGTTGGATGGGCCGCGGACGCGAATACCCGGTGGTCAAGCATGTGCGTGAGGATGCCGGCAGCGGCGTGACCGGCGAGGTGAACGGACACGAGGTGCGCGTTGGGCGGTACGCTTTCGTCGCTTCGGATGAACGCGGATTCATGCGCTCCGATGGCGCTGGCAGTGATCTGCGCCCCCGCTTTGCGCAGCTTGCCCCCGACGAGATGGCGTCGTATGTGGCGGTCGACGGGCATCTGGTTGCGCGCATTGTGCTGAAGGACGTGCCGCGGGCCAATGCGAAGGCGGCTGTCGCGCACCTGAAGGAATTGGGCGTCAACCGTCTGACCATGCTGACGGGCGACAAGGCGGCCTCCGCCAGAATCATCGCCGAACAGATCGGCATCGACGACGTTCGCGCCGAACTCTTCCCGGAAGACAAGGTGAAGGCCGTGGCCCAGTCCTCGCACGAGATCACCATGATGGTCGGCGACGGTGTGAACGACGCGCCGGTGCTCGCCTCGGCCACCATCGGCATGGCCATCACGGACGGCATGTCCACGGCCGCTTCCGAGTCCGCGCAAGTGGTGATTATGAACGACGATATCGCCGCGGTGCCCCGTGCGATCGCAATCGCCCGTCACACCAAGCGCGTGATGCTGCAGGCGGTGATCGCCGGCCTTACGCTCGCCGTCATTGGCATGGTCGCGGCCGCATTCGACCTGATCCCCGTTGTGGTCGGTGCTTTTTTGCAGGAAGCCATCGATGTGGTGAGCATCCTGTGGGCGTTGACTGCGATGCTGGATCGCGAATAACGGCGCTTGGGGACCATGAAAGCAATTCGGCGGGGGGTGCGGAATGCAGATGGAAGCGGGTTTGGAATTATCTCCATTAAGCCATCCGGCCCCTGTTGTGATTCGTCGGTTTGCGTTAGGCTAGAGCGCGTGACTGAGAATTCCGAAAACAACACCAACGAATTGCGCATCGCCGTTATCGGTGCCGGCCCCGCGGGCGTCTATTCCTCCGACATTTTCCTGCGCCAGCTCAAGAAGCTGGGCGAAAGCCTGAATCTGGGGCTCAAAGCTCGCATCGATCTGTTCGAGAAGCTGCCGGTGCCGTTCGGCCTGGTGCGCTACGGCGTGGCCCCCGACCACCCGTCCATCAAATTCATTGCCGACGCGCTCGAAAAGACGCTCGACAATCCCGACATCCACCTGTATTGCGACGTGGAATTCGGCAAGGACGTGACGATCGAGGAGCTGCTTGAACGCTATGACGCCGTACTGTTCGCCACCGGCGCCGTCAAGGACAAGCCGCTGAAGCTGCCCGGAGCGGATCTGGAGGGCGTGTACGGCGCCGCCAAGTTCGTCGAATGGTATGACGGATACCCCACCGGCGCCCGCACCTGGCCACTGACCGCGGAACGCGTGGCGGTGATCGGCGGCGGCAACGTGGCCATGGACGTGGCCCGCGAGCTCATGCGCAACGCCGACGATCTCAAAGCCAAAACCGACATCCCCGACAACGTCTATGACGGCATTCAAGGCAACAAGGCCCGCGAGCTGCATCTGTTCATTCGCCGCGGTGTGGCCCAGGCGAAGTTCAGCGTGCAGGAGCTGCGCGAAATGGAGAAACTGCCGGGTGTGCAGCTCGTCATCGACGAGGACGACTTCGAGCTGGACGACGAAACCATCGAGGTCGCCCAGAAGGACAAACTCACCCGCCAGATGGTCGAAGAGCTGTACACCATTCGCGAAATGGCCGAGGACATGGAAGACGATGGCGACGTCGACTTTGAGGGCAATCCCGCCAACCGCAAGTACTATGTGCATTTCAACTCCGCGCCCACCGAGATCCTGGGCGAGGACGGCAAGGTGAAGGCCATTCGCGTGGAACGCACGGAAACCTCCGCCGATGGCAAGATGACCCGCCTGGGCGAGTTCGACGAGTATCCGGTCGAGGCCGTGTATCATGCGATCGGCTACCAGCCCGCCGCCGCGCCCGGCATTGCGTATGATGTCCGTGGCGCGCATCTGGCCAACGCCAATGGCGACGGCCGCATCACCGCATCCGCAGAATCCGGTGCCGAAGTGCGCGACCGTCTGTACGCCACCGGCTGGGCCAAACGCGGCCCTGTCGGCCTGATCGGGTCGACCAAGTCCGACGCGCTCGCCATTGTGACCAATATGCTTGAGGATCTCGCGAAGGCCGCCGAAGGTGGCCGTGTGGCTCCCGACCGCGATCCCGAGTCGATTGATCGTCTGCTGGCAAGCCGGGGCGTCAAGCCGATCGACTTTGCCGGCTGGAAGAAGATCGACGCGTTCGAACGTGCCGAGGGCGCCAAGGAAGGCCGTGAGCATAAGAAAGTCATTGATCCTGATCAGATGCGTCGGCTCGCCCACGCCTGAGCTCGTTCCGCTGCCAAATTTGGCAAATTGTCACACTGAGACCTTCATTTCGGCCGCTGTGTGCAGCGGTCTGCCAAATTTGGCATGCGTCATATGACTGGCGCGTTGAATAGCGCCCTGCAGCCGAAGACACATCTAGCGAATATACAGAAAAAACACAGGCTGGGTTCCTAAACTGGGCCATATGAATGGGCACAGGGGGAGATTGCGCGTGCACGGCCACTGCAACGGCTTGAAAACCACGTTGCTGTTTGGTCTGATGTGGGCCATCGTCATGTTGGTATGGTGGCTTACCGGTGGCAGCCGCAATACGCTGGGTGTGTATATTCTCATTGGTCTGGGTTCCACCTTCGTCTCCTACTGGTTCTCCGACCGCATTGCCATCGCCTCGATGGGCGCGCAGCAGGTCAGCGAGGCTCAAGCTCCCGGGTTATATCGCATCGTTCGCGAACTGTCGGCTCGTGCCGGCAAGCCCATGCCACGCATCTACATCGCTCCCACCATGAGCCCGAACGCGTTCGCCACCGGTCGCAATGAGCGTCATGCCGCCGTGTGCTGTACCCAGGGTATCCTGCAGTTGCTGAACGAGCGCGAGATCCGCGGTGTGTTGGGTCATGAGCTCATGCATGTGTACAATCGCGACATCCTGACCTCGGCCGTGGCGTCCGCAATGGCCACGGTTATTACGTATCTGGGGTATTCGCTGATGTATTTCGGCGGTCGTTCCGACGATCGAGACGACAATGCATCAGGCGGTCTTGGCTTGATCGGCGTGCTGGTCAGTTCGATTCTGGCGCCGCTGGGAGCTTCTCTGATTCAGATGGCGATCAGCCGCACGCGTGAATTCGACGCCGATGAGGATGGCAGCATCCTCACCGGGGATCCGGCTGCACTGGCTTCGGCGCTGGGCAGGATCGAGACTGGAATCGGCGCGCGGCCAATGAGACAAACAGCCGGTACGCAGGCGGCTGCGGCCATGATGATCGCCAATCCATTTCGCGATGGTGGTTTTGCGCGGCTGTTTTCCACGCATCCGCCGACTTCCGAGCGTATCGCGCGGCTGATGCAATTGGCCCAAGAGATGAATGTCGCGCGAATCGGAGGTTATGCCGATCCGCGTTCTGTCCCAAATTGGCAGAGCACGCAGGATGCCCAAGTTCGGTACTGATCGTGCTACACTGTCCTTCTGTGCCCGGTAGGGGCTGTTTTGCGGATGTAGTTCATCGGTAGAACGAGAGCTTCCCAAGCTCTAGAGGCGGGTTCGACTCCCGTCATCCGCTCCACTTGTGTTACGCCATTGACCCATGGATCCTGTCGGGAAAGCGACAGATTCCATGGGCCAATGTGTTTGTTGGGGGACTGGGCGATCAGTTTTGGGGAGGAAGTTCTCCCTTGATGGCCCAATCGGGGAAGCGCTGCTCGGTGTCCATCGCCATGAGCTCGCTGACGGTGACGAATTCGTAGCCCTGCGCCTTCAGGTCATCAATAATGCCGGGCAGCGCGTCGACATCCTGCTGGCGATTGCCGCCACCGGTATGCATCAGCACGATCGCGCCGCTATAGGCGTGGCTCATCACCGCGTCGTGAATGGCCTGCGCGCCGGGAAGCTTCCAGTCAAGCGTATCGATATCCCATAGCACGTTGGTGGAGATCAGGTCGCCTGCGCGGTCCCAATCCTGATTGGTGAAGGCTCCGTAGGGGGAGCGGAACATGCGGGAGTTGGAACCCGCCTTGGCGTTGTTGTCGAAACTGGATTGCAGCTCGGCACGCAGGGCTTCCGTGCTCATCTTGGGCATATTCGGGTGGGTGTTGGAATGGTTGCCCACCTGATGGCCCTCGTCGATCATGCGCTGCACCACATTGGGCATTTCGGCGGCTTGCACGCCGATGTTGAAGAAGGTGACGTGTATGCCTTTCTCCTTGAAAATGTCAAGCATCGGTTCGGTGTATTGGCTTGGCCCGTCGTCGAAGGTCAGGGCGATGACCTTCTTGTCGGATGGCACCTTGGGCGTGAGGGCGGTGGTCTGCTCGTCGACCGGCTGCTTGGTGACGCCCTTGTCCACGACTTCGCCGGAACGCTTTCCCACCCATGTCTCCTTGGTGCCGTCGGTGCCGGGCAGATGAAGCTGAATGGTGCCTCCGGTGACGATATTGGTGTCCTTTTTACCGTGGGGGACGGTCTCGGTTTTCACGTCGTGGTCCTCGGTGGCGTCGCCGCCGTTGGTAAGTGTGACTTGGTCCTGCTCCTTGAGATGCGTGGATGTCAGCTCGTTGGTGGGAACTTCGCTGCCGTTGAGTTCCACCTTGACCGGGTCGCCGCCCTGGACATCGATGACTTTGCCGGTGAGCGAGATCAATTTGCCCGGGTTCTTGCCGAAGTAGGCGTTGTCGCTGAGGATTTTCCCGAGGCTGTCGCCCGCACGGACGGTGGTGACCTTGCTGTCGATGAACACGGGGTATGAGCGCAGATTGTTGTACCAGTACCAGCCGGCGCCGTATCCGCCGGCACCCAGTGCCAGCAGCGCGGCCAGTACTGCCGCCACGATTGTGCCGATGCGCTTTCCCCCGGGGAATCGGCTATGCTGCGAGCCGTAGGCGCTGCCGTTGAAGTTCAGTTCCGGAATGTCCTGGTCGGATACGTTCGCGAGCTGATCGTTCATGGCTTCGTCGTTCTGTGCGTCATCGCGGTTCTCCATGCTGAATCCCTTTCCTTCCACTGGGTTTTATTCTATGGCTTTCCCGTGCGTCGCGGAGCATGGTGCGCGGTCGTTTTGCGGCCGTTTGCCTCTATGTGGGTGGCGGAGGTCTGGACGGGTGGTTCCAAGCCCGGCCATGATGTCGGTTTATGCCGCCCGGGCCGGCGGTTTAGGGCGTGGAGTAGTCTGTGGAGCGGCGAAAAATCGGCGCATACTTCATCGGCGGAGGTCAAATATGCCAGGAATCGTGTTAATCGGCGCACAATGGGGCGATGAAGGCAAAGGCAAGGCCACGGATCTCATCGGCACCAAAGTGGATTATGTGGCCCGTTTCAACGGCGGCAACAATGCCGGTCATACGGTGGTCGTCGGCAACGAGTCCTACGCGCTGCATCTGCTGCCTTCCGGCATCATCTCCCCGAATGTGACCCCGGTGATCGGCAATGGCGTGGTGGTGGACGTCGAGGTGCTCTTTGAGGAGATCGACGGATTGCAGGCCCGCGGTGTGGACTGCTCGCGCCTGAAGGTGAGTGAAGCCGCGCATATCATCGCACCGTATCACCGCGTGATCGACAAGGTCACCGAACGCTTCCTCGGCAAGCATAAGATCGGCACCACCGGTCGCGGCATCGGCCCGGCCTATGCGGACAAGATCAATCGCGTGGGCATTCGCGTGCATGATTTGTTCAACGCCGACCATCTGCACGACAAGGTGGAGGCGAGCCTGCATCAGAAGAACCAGATGCTGGTCAAGTTGTACAATCGTCGCCCGGTCGATGTGGACGCCACCACCGAAGAACTGCTGAAGCTCGGCGAGCGTCTCAAGCCGTATGTGGCCAACACCGGCCTGCTGCTCAACCAGGCGCTTGACGAAGGCAAGACGGTGCTGTTCGAAGGCGGCCAGGCCACGATGCTTGATGTGGACCATGGCACCTATCCGTTCGTCACGTCCTCCAATCCGACTGCTGGCGGCGCGTGCACCGGCACCGGCGTCGGGCCGACCAAGATCAGCCGTGTGATTGGCGTGGCCAAGGCTTATGTGACCCGTGTTGGCGAGGGCCCGTTCCCCACCGAGCAGTTTGGTGAGCGTGGGGACTGGCTGCGCGCCCAGGGTCATGAATATGGCGTGACGACTGGCCGCCCGCGTCGTTGCGGATGGTTCGACGCGGTGGTGACGCGCTATGCCAGCCAAGTCAACGGTCTGACCGACCTGGTGCTCACCAAGCTCGATGTGCTGACCGGTTTGAAGGAGATCCCGGTTTGCGTGGCGTATGAGGTCGCCAACGCCGATGGCACGGTGACCCGCTACGACGACATGCCCACCGACCAGGCCGCGTTCGCCGCCGCCAAGCCGGTGTATGAGACCATGCCGGGCTGGGACGAGGATATTTCGCAGGTCCATTCCTTCGAGGAGCTGCCGGCCACTTGCCAGGCGTATGTGAAGCGTCTTGAGGAGATCAGCAATTGCCGTATTTCCGCGATTGGCACTGGTCCGCAGCGTGACCACATCATTCAGATCCATTCTCTGATCGACTGATCAGCGTTTTCGCTTCGTATTGGAGGATGCCAATGTCTCGTTCCGCTCACGATCCCCTCGACCCGGAAACCGTCACGCAGACCGCCATTACGCAGGTGGGTTCGCAACCGGGTGGGGTGCACGGAACCCGTTCCGTTTCGCCGTTGGAAGACTGGCTGCTGTATGTGGTGGTGTTTGTCGGCGGCTGCTTCGGCACGGCTTTGAGGTATGGCATGAGTCTGCTGATCCCCCGGCCGCTTGCCGATGCGGGCTTTTTTTCCGCTTTCCATACCGCGACGTTCGCTGCGAATATGATCGCCTGCTGTGTGTACGCGTGGTTGTCGATGATGATGAGTCAGTCTTCGTGGCTGACGCAGCGCACTCGTAGCGTTGTGAGCCATGGCGTTGGCATGGGCATGTGCGGGGGGTTCTCCACGCTGAGCGCCTTGGTGATTGAGGATCTCATGAGTTTCAACGGCGGCGATCTGGCCGGCGTGGTGTTCTACGAGGTGATGAGCTTCGCCTGCGGATTGTTGGCGGCATTTGCCGGATCGAGCCTTGCCGTGCGTATGACCGCCCGTCGCCGGGCCCGTGAAGTCGATGAGACGGTGAATCGGCAAACCACCGTCGAAGAGGCCGATGCGGCCGCCGATGCGTTTTTGGCCGCCCATCCCGCCGAACCGGTGGTGAAGGAGCATGCCGTCACCGACCCTCGGACGGTGCTCGCAGGTCCCGACGCCGGTGATGATACGGTTCCGGACGTGGCCGCCGCATCGGTGCCGTCGCTGGTCTTTCCATCGACTGATGCGGATCCCGTCGTTGAACGGGGGGCCCTGGCCGGTGATCAGGAGATGCTGACCGTTGAGATTCCCGCGGTTGAGATGCGGTCCGTTGCGGCGGGGACAGCTCCGGCTGAGGCCGAACCGGCTTCGGCTGAGAGCGGGACGGAGCCGGAACAGCCGGATCCACCGGAGGAATCGACCTCGGAACAGCCGGATCCACCGGAGGAATCGACCTCGGATCAGCCGGACCCTCCGGAGGAATCGACTCCGGATCAGCCGGGGGACGGTCCGACTCCGGTGCAGGTTCCCCAGGTGGTGGAAAGCGATGGTGACGCCCCGAGTTTCGGACGCATCATCGACGTGGCGAATCAGAACTCGGGTACCGGCGAAGGGTCTGTGGCATGACGTTCCTGTTGATCTGTCTGTGCGGCGGTTTGGGCGCCGTGGCTCGTTTTATCCTCAATACGTCGATTCAGCGCTGGTGGAAGCGGCTGTTCCCCCTATCCACGTTTGTGATCAATGTGATCGCCACGTTCTGCGCTGGTGTCGCTGCCGGCGCGCATGTGGGCATGGCCGTGCCAAACGCCACCTATATGCTGTTCGTAACCGGTTTTCTCGGTGGATTCTCCACGTTCTCAACGGCGATCAACGAGATTGCCTCATTGGCCCGCAACGAGCATTTCGGCATGGCCGGATTGTATTTGGCGGCGACCATGCTGGTGCCGCTTGGGTGCGTGAGTATGGGATGGATCGTCGGGACGTCTTTCGGTGCTTGATCGGCGCGGCATACGCCCGCGTGAGGTGTCATCCGCTTGCTATGTGGCCCATGGAGTCGAAAATACGCCGTCTGCGGCACAATAAGGGTTATGGCATCCAAAGGAAAACCGTCGCCGCGTTCCGCCGTGCGACCGCTGAGTGATGAGCGGGTGGCTGAACTTGCCCGTCGGCATCGGCTCGTAGATCCAACACGGTATTATCCGACCGGTCCGCGCAGGCCGAACACCGCCGAGATCAACGCGCAGAATCCCAAGGCGACCGCCCGTCTGCTGGAAGGCGTGTCGCTTGTGTTCCGTAATCGGTGCAAAGTCAAGGCCTGGGGCTTGGAGAATGTGCCGGAGGCCGGCCCGTTCATCACCGCCGCGTCGCATGTAACCATGTTCGACGTGTTCGTGCCGATGATGAGCCTGTTCCACATGGGTCGCAGACCGCGGTATATGGCCAAGGCGGAGATGGCTTCCTGGCCGGTGATCGGCAAATGGTTCCAGTTGGTGGGCATGCAGCCGGTCGAGCGTCATTCCGGCAAGGCGAAGCAGATCGAAGAGACTTCGGTGAATATTCTCACCTCAGGCCGTCCGCTGACGGTTTGGCCCGAGGGCACGGTGACCCGCGATCCGCAAAAATGGGTGATGAGCATCAAGGAGGGCGTGGGATATATCGCGCTCGAATCGTCCCGCAGACTTGGCGCTGAAGTGCCGCTGTTCTGCGCGTCGACGTGGGGCGCGGCCTCGATTAATCAATGGTGGCCCTGGCCGCGTAAAAACGTGGTGATGTGCTATGACGAACAGTTGCACTACGGTGATTTGTTGGCTGATATGGGTTCCTGGGGCGACGAGCCCCCCGCCGATGCGGTGAACGAGCTGACGGATCGCGTGTTCAAGCGGCTCAATGTGCTGCTTGAGGAGATTCGCGGCGAATCATTCCCGGCCGGCGGCTACTGGGATTATCGCAGCATGAGCCGCAAACCCATTGACATTCATCGCCAAGGCAGTGAGGAGTGATACGGTATGGCCAATGTAACGGTTCTTGGAGCGGGTGCGTGGGGCACCACCTTCGGTCAGGTCTGCGCGGATGCGGGCAACCAGGTGACGATGTGGGCCATCGAGCCCGAGATTGTGGAGGGCATCCGCGACCGGCACTGCAATGAGGTACGTCTGCCGTCCGTGCCACGCCTGCCCGATGCCATGACGGCCACCGGTGACCGCGCCGCAGCGGTTCGCGATGCCGAGATCATCGTGGTCGCGATAGCCGCCCAGGCAGCTCGCAAGGCGTTGGAGTCGTTCCGCGACCTGATCCCGTCGACCGCGATTGTCGTCAGCTTGATGAAGGGCATTGAGCGTGGCACCAACAAGCGCATGGATGAGGTGGTGCGCGAGGCGCTCGGCCTGCCGGAGCATCGTTTTGCGGCGGTGTCCGGACCGAATCTGAGCAAGGAGATCGCCGCGCGCGAACCTTCCGCCACCGTCATCGCCTCGGCCAATCCGTATGCGGCCGCCAAAGTGGCTCAGACCTGCTCCAACAGCTATTTCCACCCGTTCACCTCCAACGATGTCATCGGCTTGGAGATGTGCGGCAGCCTGAAGAATGTGGTGGCGCTCGCCGTGGGCATGGCGCGTGGCGCCGGCTATGGCGAGAACACCGCCGCGATGATCGAAACGCGCGGCCTGGCCGAACTGACCGCCTTGGGCAAGGCCGCCGGTGCCGATCCGAAGACTTTTGCCGGTTTGGCGGGCGTGGGCGATCTGATCGCCACCTGCGGATCTCCGCTGAGCCGCAACTACACGTTCGGTGCGAATCTCGGTAAGGGGCTGTCCGTCGAGGAGGCCACGCGGGTGTCGAACGGCGTGGCCGAGGGCGTGCCGACCACGGATGCCGTGGTGTCGCTGGGTGACCAGCTCAAGGTTCCGACTCCGCTGGCGTTCGCAATGAGCCATGTGCTTCATCAGGGTATTAGTTGTGAGCAGATGTTAAGCGAGTTGTTCGGTACCGAAATCACGGCGGAGTAATCTTAAAACCCGGTGCGTCGGCTGGCTGCGGCTGTCCGGCGAAGACATGGCGATGGCGAGGCGGTCGCCCGAGAACCTGGAGGAGTGGAACGGTTATGGCCAAGAAGCGGATTGTGGTGTTGTATGGCGGGCGTGCGGACGAGCACCCCATCTCGTGCATCTCGACGGCCGGAGTGCTCAACGCCATGGATCTGGACAAGTTCGATCCGATTCCGGTGGGCATTACTCGTGACGGCCAGTGGATTGTGAACGGTGAGGATCCGCGCGGCTGGAACCTGGACGGTGGCTCGCTGCCGAGCGTGGAGGTCACTCCGGGTTCGCGTCAGGTCATGCTTGACATGGCGTTGAAGCAGGACGGTTTCTTCGCCCGCCAGGCCGATGGCGGCACGGTGTCGCTCGGCCATGTCGATGCGGTGCTGCCGGTGCTGCACGGGCCGTATGGCGAGGATGGCACGGTACAGGGCCTGCTGGAAATGATGGACGTGCCGTATGTGGGATGCGGCGTCTTCGGGTCGGCGGCCTGCATGGACAAGCATTTCACCAAGGTCGTGCTCAATGCAGCCGGCATTCCCACGGCCCCCGGTGTGATGTTCGATACCCGCTCGTTTGATGTCGGTTCGGCATTCGCTGCGAACGCCGACGCGATGCTGGCGGATGTCGAGCGGGCGAAGCTGAGCTATCCGCTGTTCGTGAAGCCTTCCCGCGGAGGTTCGAGTTTTGGTGTGACCAAGGTCGAGCATCCGGGCGATGCCGTCGAGTTGGCCGCCGCGGTGTTTGAAGCCAGCAAGCATGACTGGAAGGTGCTGGTTGAGCAGGGCATTGACGGTCGCGAGGTGGAATGCGCTGTTTTGGCACCGCATCCGATGGACGAGCCTGCCGCCAGCTGGCCCGGCGAGATTGTGCTGGACCGTCGCAATGACGGCGACGACCAGTTCTATGATTTTGATTCCAAATACACCGATTCCTCGGCCTCGCATGTGGAGGTGCCGGCGCATCTGCCGCAGGAGACGCTCGAGCGCGTGCGCGAGGTGGCCGTCAAGGCGTTCAAGGCGCTTGAACTCGCCGGGCTGAGCCGTGTGGATACCTTTGTGACGCCTGACGGCACGGTGATGATCAACGAGATCAACACCATGCCCGGCTTCACCCCGATCTCCATGTACCCCAAGGCATGGGAGGCCACTGGCGTGAACTACACCGAATTGATCACGCGTCTGATCGAGGGTGTGCTGCGCTGATCGGATGCGGCGGCCGGGCTTGTGCCCCCCCCGCGGCGCAGACGGGCCGCCACATCCGGCTATTCCTGCGGGGCGGCGGCCCGCTGCTCCAGAAAATCGGCGCCGGCCAGTGCTCGAGTGATGCGATCGGACATCGTGGACAGATACACGCCTTCGCGGGCGAACGCCCATACCTCGCCCTCAATGCCATAGGGCGAGAATCCGGTGAATTTCACCATCGGCGTGGTCCCCTCGAGCGCGATATCGTCAGTTGCCGCCCGCACCAGTTCGACGGCCTCCTGCGCGATGCGGTCCGTTGGAAAGCCGGCGCGTGCGGTGAATGGCACTGTTGCCGCCGCCTCATTGGCTGCGGGAATTTTCTTGAGCTCTTTGGTGTTGAGCACGGAATTCGGGATCACCAACTCGTTGCCGTTGCGCTCGCGCACCACGGTGTGACGCCAGTTGATGTCTTTCACCGTTCCCGTGGCGCCGGCGATCGTCACTTCGTCGCCGGGCTGGATCACCTTGCCGAGCATCAGCCCGAAGCCCCCGATGATGTTCGCGATGGTGTCTTTCAAGCCCAGGGACAGGGCGACGCCGCCGACTCCAAGGGCGGTGATAATCGTGTTCGGGTTGATGCCGAACACCGGCTGCAGTACCATGCAGATCGCCACGATCCATATCACCGCGCGCACGATGTTGATGAAAATCGACGCGGTCGGCACGTCGGTGCGGTCAAGCAGACGGCGCATCCATCGTTGCGTGGCATGGTTGGCGGCCACCGCGCACCCCAGCACGATGAGCAGGAAACAAATCTTCGAGGCGTTGCCGCCGAGCCACTGCAATATAACGTCCATATCCGCCATCCTAGTTGCGTTACGTAGAGGTGAAGTATACAGTGGTGGGGTATATATGAGCAGTGCCCCCGATCAACGGTGATGAGGAGACTGAAAGCATAATGGACATCAAGGGATGCGACGAAGTCGCTCGGACGGTGCGTCTTGCCGATGGCAGTGACATGCCATTGCTGGGCATGGGAACATGGCATATGGGGGAGGAGTCGAGTTGCGAACGCTCTGAGATCGCCTCGCTGGAAGAGGGGCTGGCGCGGGGCGTCCGGCTGGTCGACACGGCGGAGCTGTATGCTGACGGCGGGGCCGAGCGATTGGTGGGTGCTGCTCTGCGAGATGTGCCTCGCCACAGCGTGTATGTGGTGAGCAAGGTGGTGCCCTCGCATGCCGATGAGGATCATATGCGTGCCAGCTGCCAGGCTTCGCTGGCCCGGCTGGGTTTGGACTATCTGGATCTGTATCTGCTGCATTGGCCGGGCTCGGTGCCGTTGCGCGAGACCGTCGGCTGCATGGAAGCGCTGAGACGCGAGGGATTGATTCGTCGGTGGGGTGTGTCGAATTTCGACGTGGACGATATGCGGCGGCTGTGGGACACTCCCGGCGGTGACGCATGCGTGGTGAACCAAGTGCTGTACCACTTGGATTCGCGCGGTGTGGAGGTAGAGCTTCAGCCCTGGATGAGGCGGCATGGCGTGACGATGATGGCATATTGTCCATTGGCGCAAGGTGGCCGACTGTCGTACGGGATTCTGGGCGATCCGGTCGTGGGCGACGTGGCTCGGCATCATAACGCCACGCCTGCGCAGATCCTGCTTGCGTGGGTGATGCGCGATGGCCAAACCGTGGCGATTCCCAAGGCGTCGACGGTCGAGCATGCGCGGCAGAACGCCGACGCCCCGCACATTGCTTTGACGGCGGAGGATCTGGACATATTGGATGCCCGATTCCCCGCGCCCCGGTCCAAGCCGCCGCTTGACTGGCTGTAAGTCACCAACGGGGGTTGTGGTGGGCGGCGTGTGGGCTGGCGTACATGCCGCCCACCACATCAGCGGCCTGACTAGAGGATTTCTGACTAGAGGATCTTCATCACGACGAAACCGATGCCGAAGAAGAACAGTATGAAGCCGCAGATGCGTGCGAACAGCAGCGTGCCGCGGCTGGGCTCGTTGTAGATGCCCGTCAGCCGGCAGACGATGCCCCACACCCAGTCCGCCGCGAACAGCAGCGCCGATCCCCAGAGCGCCAGCAGCGCGCATGCCACGATCATGGCAATATCAGTTCCGCTCATTCTTGCCTCCCTTGTCGTTTCGATTATTTCGCAGGAACCGTTTCGATATCCCAGCTTGCCGTGATGATGCTGGTGATCGAGGTCAAATCGACGCCTTCCCTATGTGCCGCCTCAATCAGGCATTGGGCGGCCGCCAGCACATCGCATGAGGCGCGTCCATGACGGGCGACTCGTGCGGCTTTGCCGGGGGCGGTGACGATAAGGCCGCGGTTGGCGAGCATATCGTAGGCGTGCCGTACGGTGCCGGTGGCGACGCCGAGGCTGCTGGACATCTGCCGGATCGACGGCAGCGCGTCGTTGTCGGCGAGATCGCCGATCCGGATCAATCCGATGAGCTGTGAGGCGATCTGCTCGCCGGCCGGGATGGCGCTGTGATCGTCAAGCTGAAGCCTAAGGTCCATGCCTCTAACCGTAGCACCTGACTGCTACGGTTGATGCCGCTGATCGTTGCAATACCGCCCTTATCCGCTGAGGGCGGAGTATGTCATATGCGCCGTTGCAGAATATACGCGAGCCCCGCAGTCCATGGCCGGTTGCAAGTCCGGCGGTGCGCAATGGGGAGGATGGTACGGAATATCACAGAGAGGGACATGTCATGTCGAAGATTTTGTTTGTCGTCGGGTCCAAGCACAGGAACGGTTTCAACCAGCAGCTCGCCGATGAGGCCAGGAAACTGATCGGCGATCGCGCCGAAGTGTCGTTCCTCGACTTTTCCGCGGTGCCGTTCTTCGATCAGGATCAGGAATTTCCGGCTCCGGCTTCCGTGAATGAGGTGCGCAAAGCCGTGGTGCTTGCCGACGGCGTGTGGTTCTTCTCCCCGGAATACAACTACAGCTACACCGGCTACCTCAAGAACCTGCTCGACTGGCTCTCCCGCCCGCTCGAGCCGTTCCCGGCCGCATCCTCTTCCGTGCTGGCGGGCAAGAAAGTGGCGATTTCCGCGGTGGCTGGCCCTCGTTCCGCCGGCGCCGGCTCGTTGGCCAAGCTGGCCGAAGTTCTGAGCTACCAGTCCGAGCTGCTGCCTGAGCAGACCGGTGTGGGGCTCGCTCCCGAAGCGTTCGGCACCGGCGACCTCGGCCTGTCCGACGAGGATCGTGCGAAACTCTCCGCCGAAGCCGACGCCTTCCTGAAGTTCATCGCCTGAGCGCTGATTCGAAACAATTCGAAATCTGCATGTTACCGAATCCCTCCCATACTGGGTGTGTCGCAAGCGGCGGGCTGCACGGCATCCTAGGGAAAGGGGAAGCATGATCGCCTATCGTGGAGATGTCCTCTATACGTCCACGTCTGAGCGTTTCACGGTTTTGGAAGACGGCTACGTCATCGTCGGCGATGACGGGAACGTGGTGGATGCGGTCGGCTCGTTGACCGGCGACTATGCGGATATCGCCGTCGTCGATCGCAGGGGATGCCTCATCATCCCCGGGTTCAACGACTTGCACGTCCACGCACCGCAGTATCCGCTCGCCGGGCTCGGTTTCGACTGCGAACTCCTCCCGTGGCTGGAACGATATACATTCCCGGCGGAGGCCACATACTCGGATCCCGAAGTGGCCGACTACTGGTACAAGCGGTTCGTCCGCACAATGTGGAAGGTGGGCACGCTCCGGTTCAGCGCATTCGCCACGCTGCACAATGACGCCACCCTGCACCTCATGGAGCTGTGCCAGGAATCCGGGCTGAAACCGATGGTGGGCAAGGTCAACATGGATCGCAATGCCCCCGACTATCTGGTCGAGGATACGGATGCGAGCCTGGCCGGCACCGAGGAGCTCATCAACAAATCGCGCAAGCTGACCCCGGATGTCGGCTTCATCATCACCCCACGGTTCGTGCCGTCCACGACGACGGCGTTGATGAAGGGATTGGGCGAGCTGGTCGATGCGTACCATGTGCCCGTCCAGTCTCATCTGGACGAGAACCGCGGCGAAGTCGAATGGGTGCGCGAGCTTCACCCGGATATCCCCACCTACGCCGAAGTGTACGAGCGGTACGGGCTCATGCCGGAGAACCGGACCGTCATGGCCCACTGCGTGTGGCTCACCGAGCCTGAACGCAGAATCCTGTGCGATCATAAGGTGTGGCTCGCCCATTGCGCGGAATCAAACCTCAACCTGACCAGCGGCATCATGCCCGTGCGCCGTGACCTCGACTATGGCCTGAAGGTCAGCATTGCCAGCGATGTCGCCGGAGGCCATGAGCCCAACATGAACCGGCATATCGTCAAAAGCATCGAAGCTTCGAAGGCCAAGACCTTTGAAGCCGGCCATGAGCAGGACAAGCCGCTTACTCTGCCGGAGGCGTTCCACATGGCCACGAAAGTCGGCGGGGCGTTTTTCGGCAAGGTAGGATCATTCGAGCCTGGATACGAATTCGACGCCTTGATTATTCGGGAGGACGACAGCCCGTTGGACCTGTCGCCCGAGGAACGGTTGGAACGCTTCATCTACACTGGCGACGACCGTGACATCATGGAACGATACGTTTCGGGACGGAACATCCCCGAACCGTTTGCGGATCGTTCGGCGTGCGTGGGCTCCAGGCTTTCGCGGGATCCGTCTGCAGGGCGAGGAAGATGAGGGCGACGATCAGCAGGATGGCAATGGAGAGCACGCCGGTTGACGCGTTGCCGGTCAGCGAGGTTGTCGTGGCGACGAGGAACGTGCCGATGATCGAGACCGTCTTGGGCGGGAGGCCGTAACGGCAGTACGGAACATTGGAAACAAGCCGTTCCCGCGTAGGGTGATGGCCTCGTTGCGCAAATCGCGTACGCAGGCGCGGCAAATGGGTTGGCTGTTCTTACGTGGTTCAGTGCGCAGGTTCTTGTTGTGGGTGGATGATGTCGTTGTCGGCAATCGGAACGGTGCCGTAGGGGTAGCACAAGTCATAGAGGTTGTTGGTGCCGATGTCGATGCGGCCGTTGTCCCAGGTGAGGATGCCGTGGTCGATGGCGAAGTCGTTGAAAACGGTTTGGTTGCGCAGCGGCTCGTAGACGGGTTTGCCCCATAGTCGCGTGCCGTCGAAGATCCGTGTCTCGCCGTTGGAGAAGGTGACGAGCATCATCCAGTCATTGGTCACCCTTGCCGTGGTTACCTTGAGCTCCGGTGTGGTCCCGCCGGCATATATGATTCCGTTCAGTTCGTACATGGCAATGGTCCTTTCGCCGGGGGGTCAGGAGAGTGGGGCGATGCGGTCGAATGGCTTGCTGGCGACGGCGTTGTTCCATGCCGCGTAGATCTCGTCCTCGTGCAGTACCAGCCATGCGGCGACAAGCTTGTATTGCTTGGTGGGGAGGGCCCCTGCCAGCAGCTCGCCATCGATGCCAATGGACGCTTCGTAGTCTCCGTAGTAGACGTGGATGTGGGGCTTATGATGTTGCTTCTCGTCGTCGTACATCAGCTTGATGATGATTCCGTAGAATCTGCTCAACTCCGGCATCGTCCTGCCTCTCTGTGTGATGAGCGACCGTCGTTATCAGTATATTAGAGGGCCAAACGGAGTCGACAGGATGTGCAGTGAATGCGTCCGGCTTATTTCCACCCATGCGAGCAGGTCTGTGGCTGAGGTCGAGTTCACGGCATAGGGCCGTCGAGGTGGTGAAGCGAATGGCTTTGGCGCGTGACTTGCTGGCTGGAACCACGTATCCGCGGTGCTCGAAGAACGGGCGGGCTGTGATGGAGACGCACATCATGCTGCTGGCGCAATGGGGGATCAGCTGCGTGTCGGATCCTTCTGCAGGGCGAGGAAGATGAGGGCGACGATCAGCAGGATGGCGATGGAGAGCACGCCGGTTGACGCGTTGCCGGTCAGCGAGGTCGTCGTGGCGACGAGGAACGTGCCGATGATCGAGGCCGTCTTGCCGAAGATGTCGTAGAAGCCGTAGTATTCGTTGGCGCGGTCCTTGGGAATGAGTTTGCCGTAGTACGAACGGCTCAGCGCCTGGATACCGCCCTGGAACATGCCGACCAAAATCGCCAGGATCCAGAATTGCGTCTCGGTTTTCAGAAAGAATGCGGCGAAGAACACGATGCACATATATGCCACCACGGCCACCAGAATCATCGGCTTGCATCCGAATCGGCCGGCCAGGCGGCCGTACAGAATCGCACAGGGGAATGCCACGAACTGCGTGACCAGCAGAGCGATGACCAACTGCGTGGAGTCCAAGCCGAGCTGCGTGCCGTAGGACGTCGACATGGTGATCACGGTGTTGACGGCGTCGATGTAGAAGAAGAATGCGAGCATGAACATCCACAGCGGTTTGTTGCGCACGATGCTGCGGAAGGTCGCCTCCAGTTCGGTGAAGGTGCCGCGCACCGCGGCGCCGAGATCCCTGCTGGTGGCGCGATAGTGCGTCTGACGATAGCTGGACAGCAGCGGGACGGTGAACGCCACCCACCAGGCGGCCGTGATCATGAACGACATGCGGGTGCACAATGCGGTATCAAGGCCCAGCAGCGCCGGGCCGCCGAAAATCAGGCCGATGCACACGAGGAACGGAACGGTTGAGCCCACATAACCCCAGCCGTAGCCGTGCGAGGAGACCCTGTCCATGCGTTCATCGGTAGTGGTGTCGATCAGCATCGAGTCGTAGAAGGTGAGTGAGCCGTTCAGCCCGATGGTGGCCAGTACATACACCACCAGAAACGCCAGCCATCCCAGCGGCAGCGCCATCGCGCAGCACATGACCGCGCCGGTCAGGAAGAAGCCGAGGAAGAATCGGATTTTCATGCCCTGCACATCGGCGATGGAGCCCAGCAGCGGCATCAGCACGGCGATGACGAGCGACGCGATGGTCTGCGCGTAGCCCCATGTGGACACGATATTCGTCTCGCCTGCCGCCTTGAGCAGTGAATTCGCGTAAATCGGCACCACGGCGGTGCTCAGCAACACGAACGCCGAATTGCCCACGTCATAGACGATCCACTGCCTTTCGCGTCGCGTGAGTTTTCCGTTCGGCGTCGCCTGTTCGGTTATCTGATCATGCATGTGTTGCTCCTGCCCGGTTGAAGACGGCGATTGCGCCCCGGCCCCGTCAAACTTCATCGTAAAAGCACGGGGGAGGGTTTCGCGACCGCATAAAATGAACAGCGTATGAATTATCGTATGGCTCGCAGGGCGTGATCCTCGCTTGACTTGCGAAACGCAGGATTGAGCCGTATACTTGTGAAGTTGTGTGTTCAGCCGAGCGGCAAAACGCGAGCGCAGGGCACGAAAGACTTGGAATAGAACCAACATAAGGGAGTCCATCATGGCAGCTCGTTGCGCAGTGTGCGGCAAGGGACCGCAGACCGGTTACACCGTATCTCATTCGCATATCCGTAACAAGCGCACCTTCCGCCCGAACCTGCAGCCGGTTCGCACCACCATCAACGGCGAGAACGTTCGCGTGCGCGTGTGCGGCAAGTGCATCAAGGCCGGCAAGGTGCAGCGCGTGGCCGCCTGAGCCGCGTCGCAGCTTGTTGCTGATCGTTGAAACCCCGGAGCCTGTTGGTTTCGGGGTTTTCTCATATAGGCGGGCATGGGATGTGAGATACGTGGTCGATGGGATGTGGGTATGAGTGTTTCGCTGGATTCGACCGTTTCGTCGTTGCTGACGAACAGACGCCGTGTGGGTGCGTTGAAGAGCTTGGGCGTGCTTACGGTGCGGGATGCCTTGACGTATTATCCTTTTCGCGTGACCGATCCGGTTCCGGTGCGCCCGGTCCGTCAGGCGGCGGTTGGAGCGCCGATGGCGTTTGCGGCGTCGGTTGAGGCTGTGCGCGTGGTGCCGATGAACGCACGGCGTGGTTTTCGGTTCGAGGCGCTGGTCGCGGACGATGCGGGCGCGCCGGCGAGACTGGTGTTCTTCTCGTATAAGAAGTCATATGTGGACTGGCTGGGCATGCGGTTGCGTTCCGGGGCTCGTGTGGTGGTGTCCGGCGTGCCGAGCGAGTTCAACGGGCAGTTGCAGTTCACGCATCCGGAGATTGTGACGGTGGGCCAGGGCGGTGACGCCGATTCCGACGACCAGGCGTTGCGTCGGGTTTCGAGGCCGCGCCCGGTGTACCACGCGAGTTCGCGCATCTCTTCGGAGCATATCCATGAGACGATCATGGGGTTCCTGACCTTGCTGGACGGCGAGCGGGGTGGGCTGCGCGCGGCGATTGCGGATGTGGTTCCCGAGGATGTGCGTGCGCATGGCGACTATCCGCATCGTTGCGACGCATTCCGGCAGGTGCACGATCCGGACAGCGTCGAGGCTTTTCATCGGGCGATTGCCATGCTGCGCTATGAGGAGGCGTTGGTGAGTCAAACGGCGTTGATTCGTTCGCGTCACGCCACGCATGCCGTTGCGGCCTACCCGTGTGGGATCGGTAGGTTGGACCGTGCCGGAATGGTGGGGCGGTTCATTGATGCATTGCCGTTTGCGCTTACTGCCGGCCAGCGCGATGTGGTGGACGACATTCTGCACGATATGGCTCAGGACTGGCCGATGCAGCGCCTGCTGCAGGGCGAGGTCGGTTCGGGTAAGACCGTGGTGGCGGTTGTCGCGATGCTTGCGGCGGTGGCGGCTGGTCATCAGGCGGTGCTGGTGGCGCCCACGCAGGTGCTGGCGGAACAGCATGCCGAGAATATCGGCGGCATGATTGAGGCGATGGGCGAAAGCCCCGAGTCGGTGCCGGTGGTGCTGTTGACCGGCGGCATGAGGCTGGCCGCTCGTCGGCGTGCGCTGGCGGTGGCGGCATCCGGTCAGCCGTGCATCATTGTGGCGACCCATGCGGCGTTCTCCAAAACCTTCCAGGCGCCTGGGCTGGCGTTGGTGGTGATCGACGAGCAGCACCGCTTTGGCGTCGAGCAGCGCGAAAGCCTGCGGCATCGTTACAAAACCGCCCCGCATCTGCTGGTGATGACGGCCACCCCGATTCCCAGAACGGCCGCGATGACGTGGTTCGGTGATCTTGACGTCTCATGGCTGACCGAGCTGCCCGGCGGCCGCAAACCGATCCGCACGGTGGTGATCCCGGAGGCGGATGGCGGGACGATGGCCCGGATGCTTCAGCATATCCGCGCTCGGATCGATGCCGGGGAACGGGCGTATGTGGTCTGCCCGCGCATCGATGCGGACGACGATCCTGTTGCTAACGCCGCCACCGCCGACACTGTTGCCACCGCCGCCGAGTCCGGGACATCGGACGAGGACGGTCCGCGGCCGGATATCCTGACGGATGACGAGATCGGCGAGCCCCGGGCCCCGCTGCATTCCGTGGCCGAGATCGCCGGGCGTCTGGCCGCCCTGCCGCAGTTCCGGGGCATACGATTCGCCACGTTGACCGGCCGCGATGACGACGAGACGAAAACTCGCGTGATGGCGTCGTTTGCATCCGGCGAGACGCCGGTGCTGGTGTCCACCACGGTGATCGAGGTCGGCGTGGATGTGCGGCAGGCCAGCTGCATCGTCATCTTCGATGCCGACCGCTTTGGTCTGTCCCAGCTGCACCAGCTGCGCGGCCGCGTGGGCCGAGGCGGCACGCAGTCGTGGGCGTTCCTGATTTCCAGGGCCGAGCCGGATTCCATCGCCGCGCAGCGCCTTGAGGTTATCCGGGGGACGTTGGACGGCTCCGAAATCGCCCAGGCAGATCTTGAGCTTCGCGGTGCGGGCGACGTGCTGGGCGACGCGCAATCCGGCGGGAAATCGAGCCTGAAGCTGCTGCGGGTGGTGAAGGACGCCAAACTGATCGAGCAGGCTCGCGCCGACGCCGAGCAGATTCTGGCCGATGATCCCCAGCTGGCCGGTGATCCCCAGCTCGCCGGTGCCGTGCTGGATTTCACCCGCGGCAACGAGAGTTTTCTGATGACGACGTGATCGGCCCCTCAACCCTCGGTCCTTCAACCTGTGGATTGGTACCGCTAGCATGGAACTATGCGTGTAATTTCAGGACGTTTCAAGGGATTTCAGCTGCCGGCGGCGAAAACCGGCACCCGACCCACCACCGACCGGACCAAGGAGGCCATTTTCTCGCATCTCGACTCATGGGGTGTGCTTGACGACGCCCGTGTGCTCGACCTGTTCGCCGGCACGGGCGCCCTTGGCATCGAAGCGTTGTCCCGCGGGGCCACGTCGCTGGTGGCGGTGGAATCCTCGGGTCCAGCTGCGGCTGCGCTATCCAGGACCATCGCGGCACTGAAAGCTTCCAAGGCTTGGCAATCGGGGATGCAGGCCCGGGCGATGCGGACGAAGGCCGAGTCATTCGCGGCCGGGGCGGCGGGCGACCACTTTGACGTGATCTTCATTGATCCGCCCTATGCCATGACCACCGAGGCGTGCAACGCCCTGCTGGCGGATCTGGTCGCGCATGGTGCCGCCGCCAGCCAGACGGTTATCGTGTTCGAACGTTCCACTCGCACCGAGGCATTGACCCCGCCTGCGGGCTGGCGGATTACGCAGAGCAAGGCGTACGGCGAAACCGCCGTGATGTATGTCGGACAGGAGTGATTTACAGTTCGCGCTCGTGATTCAGGCGGTGGGGATGCGCTCCCGACACCTCCCATCCCAAGGCGATGAGGGTTTTGCGATCCGCCTTGTCAAGCGCCTTGCAATCCAAGGCCGCGATCAGATCGGGGCGAATGGCATTGGTGCGTTCCAGCGCTTCGTCGCGGCGAAAACGATCGACTTTGCCGTGATCCCCCGACAGCAGTACATCCGGCACGCGTATGCCGCGCCACTCGGCGGGTTTGGTGTATTGCCGGTGCTCCAGCAGCGCGTCCTCGCCGGTATATGATTCCTCCACGATCGACTCCGGATTGCCCATGAATCCGGGGATGAGCCGCGTGATGGCCTCGAGCATCACCGACACCGCCACTTCGCCGCCGTTGAGCACGTAGTCGCCGATCGAATACTCGCGCACGTCGATGCCCTGTGCCCGGTAATACTCGGGGATGCGGGCGTCATAGCCCTCGTACCGGCCGCATCCGAACAGCAGATGGCCGGCGCGGCTGAGCTCGGTGGCATCGCGCTGGGTGAACAGGGGCGCCGATGGGTTCGGGAAGATAAGCACCGGGGCGGCCTTCGATTGAGCTGCTGCAGGCTGCGATTCGGGTTGCGTCTCCGGGCCCTGATCCAAACCGAGCAGTTCGTCCAGGCATTCGGCCCACACCGCCGGCTTCATGACCATGCCGGCGCCGCCGCCCACCGGTGTATCGTCCACCGAATGATGCACGTCATGCGTCCAGTCGCGCAGATTATGCGCATGGACGTTCACCAGTCCCCTGGCCTGTGCCTTGCCGAACAGCGAAAGATTCAGCACATTGAAGTATTCGGGGAATACGGAAATGATATCGATGTCCATATGTACCAGCCTGTCGGTTTCGCCGATGAATTCCTGTCCGTCTCCGTGTCAGTCGCGGCGCCCCGGTCCGGAGCCGTCGCTCAGTCCGCGGAAAGCCCGGGGATCAACCCACCGGGCGGGTCAAGCGTGAGATACCCCTCGTCGAGGTTGATGTCGGGGACCAGCGCGTCCACAAAGGGAACCAGCGCGGTCTTCTCGAAAACGGGTTCGCCGTCCCTGTCGGTTCCGGTCTGCACCGGGGAAGCCAGTCGGATCTTCAACAGCGACTGGGCTGTGGAATCGATGACATCCACCACGGAACCCACCAACAGGCCCGCCGGCAATCCCAGTCCGTTGCCTTCGGCGAGTTTGGCGTCCAAGCCAATGAGGTCACGGGGATACCATTCGTCGGCATCCATCATGTCGTCGGGGTCGTCGGGCTCGCCATACAGTTCCACGCCGTTCAGTGCCTCGGCCGCGGTGCGGTCCTTCACCCCTTCAAGCTTGATGATCCAGCGATCCTTCATCGTCCGGGAGGATTCAACGACGTATTCGGTTGTCCCGTCCGCCGAATACAGCGGGGAACCGGGTTCGAACCTCCATTCCGGATCGTCGGTGTACAGCCGCACGGTTACTTCGCCTTTGAGCCCCTGCGCGCGGCCGATACGAGCAACCCTCAGCAGATCAGGCTGCTGAGGGTCGTCGGAATGCATGGGACTCGCCACGCTGGGGTTCACCTGCGCACATCCATGATGTCGACGCGCACCTTGTGATCGGACAGAGCCTGAATCACCGTGCGGACCGCGTTGGCAGTCCGGCCGTTGCGCCCGATGACGCGACCGATGTCCTCGGGATTCACCCGCACGCGAAGCAGTTCGCCGCGAGCGTTTTCATGGGACTTGACGGAAACGTCGTCCGGGAAATCGACGATGTTCTTAATGAGGTGTTCCACAGCCTGGGCGAGCATGATCACTCAGCCTCGGTCTCGGCGGCCGGTTCCTCGGCCGGAGTTTCCTCGGCGGCGGCCTCTGCTTCAGCCTTGGCCTTCGCCTCGGCTTCGGACTTCGCGGCCTTGAGCTTCTGAGCCTCAGCCTCAACGGCCTCGACGCGGGCGGCGGCGTCAGGGCCGGCCTCCGCGGTCTTCAGGGTGCCTTCGGCACCGTCAAGGCCCTTGAACTTCTGCCAGTCACCGGTGATCTTCAGCAGCTTGAGCACGGGGTCGGACGGCTGGGCGCCGACGCCGAGCCAGTACTGAGCGCGCTCGGAATCGATCTTGATAGTGGAGGGCTGGGTGTTCGGATCGTAGGTGCCGATCTCTTCGATGGTCTTGCCGTCGCGCTTCTTGCGGGAATCCACAATCACCACGCGGTAGAACGCGTAGAACTTCTTGCCCTGTCGCTTCAGACGAATCTTGGTTGCCAAAATGGCTCTCCTTGTAATGAGGGGTGTGGTTTTCTTCTTCTGTGTGGGGCACGGAATCCGAAACCCACGTGTTTCTCGCGCCACGCAAGATGAGAGGGCCTCGCGCGCGCGAATAACTGAGCTATTATAGCGCCGCCCCTCGGACCGAGGCATGGAATATTGGCGTGTTATGCCGCGCTGTCCGTAACACGCTGGTATCCACACCGATCGGCATACTGGGAAGCATTGAGCATTTGCCCATTCCCCATAACGTAAAGGAGCGTTGCGCGTCATGTTCGTGCCCAGATATTACGAATCCCTTGAGCAACTGCACGTAGGATGTCAGCCGAACCGCGCCTACTACATCCCGGCGTCGAGCGAGCGTGACACCAGCGTCGACAGGCGTTTGGATTCCGACCGTTTCCAACTGCTGAGCGGGGAATGGGATTTCCGCTACTACCGTTCCATCCATGAGCTGGACGCCGAGGTGCGGGCCGCGCATGCCAGCCACGACCCGGCATTTTGGGACAACGGTTTTACGGCGGACCCGTCCGAGGGCTACACGACGATTCCCGTGCCGAGCGTATGGCAGAATCACGGCGTCGACCGTCACCAGTACACCAACATCCGCTACCCCTTCCCGGTCGATCCGCCGTTCGTGCCCGAAGACAATCCATGCGGCGTGTACCTGACCAGCTTCGACTATGTCCCCGATGAGGCGGCGCCGCGCACGTTCCTCAACTTCGAGGGCGTGGATAGCTGCTGCTATGTGTGGGTGAACGGCACATTCGTGGGATACAGCCAGGTGAGCCACACCACCACCGAATTCGAGGTGACCGAAGAGCTCGAACCCGGCGAGAACACCCTGGCGGTGCTGGTGCTCAAGTGGTGCGACGGCAGCTATCTGGAGGATCAGGACAAGTTCCGCATGTCGGGCATCTTCCGCGACGTGTATCTGCTCAAGCGTCCCGAGCGGGCCATCCGCGACTACTTTGTGCATACTGCGGTCACCGCCGACCATACCGGTGCCACTGTGGGCATCGATTTCGATTTCTACGATGGGGCCGTCGTGCCCGTTACCGCCATGCTTCGTGACGCCGACGGCAATGAAGTGGCTCGCGCCGAGGCGGTTCCGTCCGACAGGCCCGCTGTTCTCGATGCTCCGGCCGCCGAATCCGTGGACGATCCGACCGGCACCGAGGCCGCTTTCGTTCCGCGCGCGCATGCCGAGTTCTCCATCGACCGGCCCGAACTGTGGAATGCCGAGCAGCCGTATCTGTATACGCTGGTGTTGGAAGGTTCCGGGGAGACGATCACCCAGCCGTTGGGCGTCCGCGAGATCGCGGTGGTGTCCGGTGTGATTCAGATCAATGGCCGGCCGATCAAAATCCACGGCGTCAACCGCCATGATTCCGATCCGGTGACGGGACCCACGATCGGCACCCGGCAGATCCTCGCCGATCTCAAGCTGATGAAGCAGCATAACGTCAACGGCATTCGCACCAGCCACTACCCGAATGCGCCGCAATACTACGATCTGTACGACCGCATGGGTTTCTACGTGGTCGCCGAAGCCGACAACGAATCCCATGGCATGAACCTCGACTATCAGCCTGATGGCGGCGAGAACCGGTTGGGATGGAATAAGCGGATCGCCAACAACCCCGATTGGACGCCGGCGACGGTGGACCGGACGCGCCGCGCCGTGGAGCGTGACAAGAACCACGCCAGCATCATCTTCTGGTCGATGGGCAACGAGTGCGCGTACGGCGTGACGTTCGAGGCCGCGCTCGCCTGGACCAAGGGGTTCGATCCGAGCCGCCTGACCCATTACGAGTCCGCGCGCTATGTGAACCCAAACGACGCCCCGCACGACTACTCCAACCTCGACACCCATTCGCGCATGTATCCGCCCGTTGAGCAGATCGAGGAATACTTCGCGCCAGGCGACGATGGCGCGGCGCGTGGCGACGGCGGTCACGGCGCCAACGGGCACGATGGGCGCTATGGGGACGGTTCCGGCGTCAAGCCCTACGTGCTGTGCGAGTTCTGCCACGCCATGGGCAACGGTCCGGGCGATCTCGAGGAGTATTTCGAGCGCATCCAGCGCTATCCCGGTCTGGTGGGCGGCTACATCTGGGAGTGGTGCGACCACGCCATCGATCGCGGCACCACGTCGGACGGTCGTCGCATCTACGCCTACGGCGGCGATTCCGGCGAATATCCGCATGACGGCAACTTCTGCATGGACGGCCTGGTCTATCCGGACCGCACGCCGCACACCGGCCTGCAGGAGTTCAAGAACGTCTACCGTCCGGCCCGCGTTGTCGGCGGACTGGACCGCGCCACCGGCAGCGTCACCCTGCACAACTATCTCGATTTTCTGCCGCTGAACCAGGCCGTCACCCTGATGTGGGAGCTGTATGTGGACGGAGAGCTCGACTCCTACTACCTGTTTGGCGATGAGGATGACGATCAGCTCGACATCGCGCCGCATGGCGAGGGCACGGTCACGCTGCCCGGACTGGCGATTCCCGAAGGCATCAATGGCCGCATCACCATTGTGCTGCGGTATCTAACGCCGAAAGCCACCGCGGACGGGCTGATGCCCGAGCTGTTCGAACTTGGTTTCGACGAAATCGCCGTGCCCACGGCCGATGCCACCAACCAGCTGGTGAAGGCCAAACTCGCGCTGGCCGCCGGGCATCCCGCCGACTGGATGGTCGATTATGTGGACGATGAGGAGATTGCCGACGAGTTGCGGCATCGCGCCGCACCGGTGGTGACGGAAGGCGAGGACGGCGCCGGCCTGGTGATCGCCGGCGAGAACTTCCGCTACGTGCTTGACACGCGTACCGGTCTGTTCAGCCGGATGGTGTTCGGCGGCCACACGTTGCTGGCCCGTCCGATGCAGCTCAATGTGTGGCGTGCGCCCACCGACAATGACCAGAACATCCGCCTGGCCTGGCAGGAGGCTCAGTACGATCGCGCATATGCGCGGGCCTACGCGGTTGAGGTCGACGCCGCCGCGGACGCCGATGGTGCCGCCGACGGCGCCGGTAGCGCCGGTGTTGACGGGGAAAGCGTCACCGTCATGCAGGACGGCAAGCTGGTGGCCCTCGAGGCCCAGGACGTTCCCGGCTCCCAGGACGTGACGATCAGGGCTCGCATGGCGCTGCTCGCTCCCGCCGTGCAGCCGATCGCCCATATGGACACGGTATGGACCATCCACCCCGACGGCACGGTCATGCTCTCCATGGACGTGACGCGCGATCCGGTGTTCCCGTTCCTGCCGCGCTTCGGTCTGCGGCTCTTCGTGCCCAAGGAACTGTCGCGCGTGCGCTACTGCGGCCTGGGCCCGAACGAAAGTTACGTGGATAAGCATCGTTCCAGCTGGCATGGGGTGTTCGAGGCGACTCCGGTCACGCTGTTCGAGCCGTATATCAAACCTCAGGAGAACGGCAACCATCATGATTGCGACTGGGCGTCACTGCAGGGCGACGGCGTGACGTTCGCCGCCTACACGGCCCGGGACGACGGCCGAGGCTTCGATTTCCAGGCGCTGCCGTACACGGCCGAGGAAATGACCGTCAAGCGGCATGCGAGCGAATTGGAAGCCGAAACGGATTCCACGGTCGTGTGCCTGGACTACCGGCAGTCGGGCGTGGGATCGAACAGCTGCGGTCCCGAGCTGCGTAAGGAATACCGTCTGGACGCCGAGCGGTTTACCTTCCGCATCGCGCTCAAGCCGGAAGACTGACCGTGGCGGTCAGGGCGAGATGGTCGGTGCCCTCCACCGGGAAGGACTCCACCTCGCCCGACCGCGCCCCTGACGTCGTCAGAATGTGATCCAGCTCGATGCGCGGCCATGGCATCCAGCGCGGATAGGTGGTATGGCGCCCCCTCCCCTCGCTGAGCGAAGCGTCGGCGAATCCGGAGGCCAGCAGCCTGCGGAATGTGGCGTGCTCGTATTGCGAATTGAGGTCGCCCATCACCACGACGATGTCGTGGTCGCCCTGTGCCGCGGTCCGGGCCAGTTCGCTGAGCCCCACAATGCCTGCGGCCCATTGGCCGCATCCGCGCATCGGCGACTTCGGATGCGCCGACGCGAAGGTGACGCGACATTCCCCGGCCCCGGATCCCGGCTCGGACGAGGGGACCTCCAAGGTGATCGCGGGCACGTCGGCTGCGGGGATCACCACGGACTGGCGCTGGAATCCCACCGGCTCAAGGCGGGTGAGCAGCGCGTTGAAGCCGCCGTTGTCGGTGTCTTTCGGTTCTCCGAGCTGACGATAGGGCATCAGGGAGGCCAATCCGGCGGCGTCGAGTGAGTCCATCAGATCGTCGGTGCATTCCTGCAGGGCCAGCACGTCGATGGAACGGTTCCTCACCGCGGTGGCGATCGCTTCGGCGTTGGCGCGCCCGTACCGGCAGTTCAGCGTCATCACATGGAACTCGGTGGGGTCGGAGCCGTCGGCGGTGCCGTCAGGGTCTTTGGCGGCGTCGGGAACGGTGTCGTCGATCCTCCCGTCGCCGCGCCGCAATGATGCGGCAAATCCCCTGGGCAGCCGCGTGCGATTGTATTGCGCAAAGCCATTGAGCGAAGCCAGCATCCAGACCAGGCAAAGCACGCAGGCCGCCCATTGTCGGAGCGCGCCGGCCCAGATGCCCGCAATCAGCAGCGGAATCCACAGAAAAGGAATCAGTGCGATCATATAGGGCAGCGGCATATGGCCGCTGAGTCCCTCGGGAAGCCATGCGAGCGCGGCCCATGCCACCAGCAGAAACGCCACAATCCAAATCGCCGTAATCATTCATAACCCTTTCAAACTTTGCCGCATGCCATTATCCCCGGTTATTGAGCCGGGCCGGCAATGAGAGGAGTCAATGGCAGGCGGCGGGCACAACGATGCAGGCGCCGCCGACTGGAATCGACAGCGCCTGCATCGCGTATTCAATCAGTGTCAGCGGCCGAAATGTCAGTGGCCGAGCAAACCGCCCAGTCCGCCGCCCAGATTCGGAGGCAGCTGGTCCGCCAAATCGGCGAGACCGGCGGGCAGTGCGGGATTCTGCGGTTTCTTGGCGAACGCGGATCCGCTTGACTTGAGTTTGGAGGCATTGCCGGCCAGACGTTCGCGCAATGCCCGCTCCTCGGCTTCGCGCTTCATCGGGTTGCCGGACTTGGAGCGGCTCTTCTTCTTGCCGCCCTTTTTGCCCTTCTTGCCGCCGCCTGCGGCCGGACCACCGAAACCAGGCATGCCGCCGCGCGTGCCGTTGGCCATGCGCTTCATCATCTTCGCGGCCTGCTCAAAGCGCTGCAGCAGTCCGTTCACCGCCGACACGGTGGTGCCGGAACCGTAGGCGATGCGCGCGCGGCGTGAGCCGTCGATAATTGAGGGGTCGCGGCGTTCGGACGGGGTCATCGAACGAATGATGGCCTCGGTGCGATCGACTTCCTTCTCGTCGAACATCTCGAGTTCCTTACGATGCGCCGCCATGCCGGGGATCATGCCCAGCAGGTTCTTCATCGGGCCGAGTTTGCGCACCTGCTGCAGCTGCTCGAGGAAATCGTCCAGTCCGAAACTGCCATCGGACATCTTCGCGGCGGCCTTGCGGGCCTCCTCCTCGTCGAACTGCTTCTGAGCCTGCTCGATCAGGGTGAGGATGTCGCCCATGTCGAGGATGCGGGAGGCCATGCGATCCGGGTGGAAGACTTCGAAATCCTTGAGTCCCTCGCCGGTGGACGCGAACAGGATCGGCTTGCCGGTGACGCTGGCCACCGACAGCGCCGCGCCGCCTCGGGCATCGCCGTCGAGCTTGGACAGCACCACGCCGGTGAAATCCACGCCCTCGTCGAAGGCCTTGGCGGTTTTCACGGCGTCCTGACCGATCATCGCATCGATGACGAACAGGATCTCGTTGGGTTGCACGGCATCACGAATGTCGCGCGCCTGCTTCATCAGGGTCTCATCGACGCCCAGACGGCCGGCGGTGTCGATGATCACCACGTCGTACAGCTTCTGCTTGGCGAGTTCGACGCCGTCGCGCGCCACCTTCACCGGGTCGCCGGAGGTCAGGCCCGGGGCGGTGACCGCGTCGCCGCCATCGGACTGCACACCCTTCTCGGGGGCGTAGACGGGGACTCCGGCGCGTTCTCCCACCACCTGCAGCTGGGTGACGGCGTTCGGACGCTGCAGATCGGCGGCCACCAACAGCGGGGTGTGGCCGGTGTCCTTGAGCCAGTAGCCCAGTTTGCCGGCAAGCGTGGTCTTGCCCGCGCCCTGCAGGCCGGCGAGCATGATGATCGTCGGAGGGTTCTTGGCGAAATTCAGCGGGCGGTCCACCCCCTGCCCCAGCACGTCGGTGAGCTCCTCATTGACGATCTTCACGACTTGCTGGGCGGGATTCAGCGCTTCGGAAACCTCGGTGCCGAGCGCGCGCTCGCGGATCCTGCCGGTGAAGGACCGCACCACGTCAAGCGCCACGTCGGCGTCAAGCAGTGCGCGGCGAATCTCGCGGATGGTGCCGTCGATATCCGCCTCTGACAGTTTGCCCTTGGAACGCAGGTGTTTGAATGCGTTCGAAAGCCTATCGGTTAAAGAACTAAAAGCAGCCATAATGCGTATCAGTCTAGCCGCCACGCGGGAAAATCGGCCGTCCCTCCGCAACACGATCCCATGGGGCAACACATCACATGGGGCAACACATCCCATGGGGCGTCACGATCCCGTCATGCAACACGATCCCGTCGGGGCGCGGCAGTGGGCGACGCGCTCGAGGAGCCTCACGGAGGTTGTGTGCTTCGTCAACGATCGCCATGCAGTGGGCGACGCGTGAGGAGCCTCAGCCGCGGGCGAAATATTCCCAGCGGGTTTTCGGGTACAATGACGGGAATCGAACAACGACCCGGCGGATCGCGGAAGGTCCCTTCCGCCGGTCGCTGACAGGCTTCCCCATGGTTATCACGAGAGGAGGTCCGTGTGAAACAGAAACAAGTCGAACGTCGTTCATTATTGGTGGGCATTGGCGCCAATGCCGTGATGGGTGCGGCCGGCATGATTGTTTTCATGATCACCGGCATGGAAGCGGTGTTCCTTGACGGCGCGTTCACGTTGATTGCGCTGGCGTCCGGGGTGGTGGCGGTGTTCATCTCGTCGCATTCCATCCGTACCACGGACAACTATCCGAATGGATTCTTCGCGCTTGAGCCGATGTACGCGATCTGCAAGGCGCTGATGACCATTTCGTTGCTGGCGTTTTCGCTGCTGAATGTGATTCAGGGGCTGGTGGACTACTTCGTCCTCGACATCAAGGTGTCGCCCACGCTGGGACCGGTGGTGTGGTACGAGTTGGCGATGGTGGTCATTGGGGTGACGCTGTGGTGGTATCACAATCGGCAGAACCGATCCATTCACGGCGCCAGCACCATGCTGCACGCGGAGGCGAAAACCACGCTGGTGGATGCGGTTATTTCGGGCGGCATCGGCGTGACGGCACTGGCGTTGAGCTTCGTGCCGGAGAATTCGCCGATCGGATTCCTGAACTACACCGCCGATTTCGTCATCACCGCGATACTGGTGGTGCTGTCCGCCAAGGAGCCGTTCGGCGTGCTGCGTACGGCGTTCGTCGAGTTGGTCGGCGGCGTGGTGCGTGACGACAAGATGAACCAATTCGTGGAGGTTGCGGCCCGACAGTGCCTGCCCGATGGGACTCGATACGATCGCTGCCATGTGTTCAAGCAGGGCATGAGCTACACGGTGGACGTGTATCTGTGCGCCGAATCGCCGACGATTCGCGTTGCCAGCCTGGCCAGTCGGAAAAAGAGGCTGGAGGAGATGCTGGAAGCGCATTGCACGATCGTCGACGTCAATTTCTGCTTCGACTGATGCCGTTGCTGCCTGCCACCGCCCGCTACTGCGCAGGATTCGCCGACTATCAGGCCCGCAACATTACCAAATTTGGCAGATCGTGCTAACTAGAACCCATAAATGGGTTCTAGTTAGCACGATCTGCCAAATCTTCAGGAGAGGCGACTGCTTTTCAGGAGAGGCGGCTACTTCAGGCTCCAGGTGCTGCCCTGCGGACCGTCCTCGATGGCGATACCGGCCGCGCCCAAGGTGTCGCGAATCGCATCGGCCGTGGCGAAATCCTTGGACTTGCGCGCCGCGGCGCGGGCGGCCAGCTGCTCGCCGATCAGCGCATCCAGGGCGACATGTTCGGGATCGTCGTCGGCGTCGGTGCCGTCCGCCGCGCCGGCCGCGCCCTCGCTCGCCCATGGTTCCGCCAGCGGGTCGAGCCCGAGCGTGTCAAGCATGGCGCGCAGCTGGAGCAAATGCCTGCGCAGAGCTGGTTTGCCGGAGTCGTCGTCCAATTCGTCGCCCGCACTGGACAGCAGGCTGTTGATGAAGCGGATTTTGGTGAAAATCGCCGCCAGGGCACCGGGCACGTTGATGTCGTTGTTCATCGCGTCCACAAAGCTCGGCGTCATGCCGTCCTCCAACTCGTCGGCGGTGACGGCGGCGACCTCCTCAAGCGACGGCTGCCCGCCCACGGCGATGCCCGCACGTTCGATGCAGTTGGATACGCGCTCATATGCTGCCGTGGCTTCTGCCAGCGTCTGATCGGACCACTCGAGCATCGAACGGTATTGCACGCTGCCGAGTGCATAGCGCACCACCCACGCGGAATTGGATGCGAGCACCGACGGCACCGACAGACCATTGCCCAGCGACTTCGACATCTTCTCGCCTTTGGCGGTCACCCACGCGGAATGCATCCAGCGCGCCGCCGAATCGTAGCCGGCCGCGCGAGTCTGGGCCATCTCGTTCTCGTGATGGGGGAACCGCAGATCCAGTCCGCCGCCGTGAATGTCGAACATGCCATCCAAATAGCGATGCGACATCGCGGAGCATTCGATATGCCAGCCCGGACGGCCGACTCCGAACGGCGTGGACCAGCGTGCGGTTTCCGGATCGGTGTCTTTCGGCGCCTTCCACAGGGCGAAATCGCGCGGATCGTGTTTGTCGGGCGAGGCGTCGGCCGGGTCGACGGGATTGTACTTGTCGTCGCCGGTGGCGTCCACGGACGGTCCCATGCGATCGGCGGTGGCGGCCGCCTCGTCCACTTCCGCGCCTGTCTGCTTTTGGTGGGTCAGTTCGCCGTAATGCGGCCACGACGCCACGTCGAAATACACATTGCCGGTGGGATTGCCCTGTTCGTTGCGCACCACATACCCGTGGCCGTTGTCGATGATGCGCTGGATCAGATCGATCATGTCGAGCATATGGCCGGTGGCCCGCGGCTCCACGGTGGGTGCGAGCACGCCCAGCGTCTCATAGGCGTGGGTGAATTCGCGCTCGTAATAGTAGGCGCGCGCCCACCACTGCTGGCCGGCCGCGGCCGCCTTGTCGAGGATTTTGTCGTCGATATCGGTCACATTGCGCACGAATGTGACGTCATAACCAAGCTTGGTGAACCAACGGCGCACGATGTCGAACGCCACCGCGGCGCGGATATGGCCGATATGAGGGCTTGACTGCACGGTGGCCCCACATACGTAGATGCCCACTTTGCCCGGCTTGATCGGCTTGAATGCCGAAATGGTATGCGATGCGGTGTCATAGAGCTTCAGGCCGCGCGCCGCCTGAGAGACGTTCTGCTCATTGGTTTCCATAGGGCCGAGCCTATCACGCGCGGGGGAAGGCGCAAGGCTCGTGGCGCACCGCGTTACCGGGGGGTGGCACAATGGGTGGTATGTCCAAACCTCAGGTGCTTATTCTTCAGCATGTTCCGTGGGAACAGCCGGGTCGGATCCTGCAGAATCTCGAGGATCTGGATCTGGGATATCAGATCCTGTCCATCGTCGACCGGAAAAAACCGGATCTGCCGGATTTCAAGGATGTGGCCGGCGTGGTGATCATGGGCGGTCCGATGGGCGCGCTGGATTACGACAAATATCCGGGACTGAAAGTCGAGGCGAAGCTGGCCCGTGCCGCGATAAGCGTGGGCAAACCCGTGCTGGGCATATGCCTGGGCCATCAGATCATTGGAACCGCGTTGGGGGCGAAGCTGTCGAAAGGGCCCGCGCCGGAGATCGGGTACGCGCCGATTAAGCGCGTGGACACGCATGGGTTTTTCTCCATGTGGGACAAGCAGCTGGCCGTGCTGCACTGGCATAACGATGTCATCGGGTTGCCTGAGGGAGCGCAGCTGCTTGCCCGCACATCCGGAACCAAGGTGCAGGCGTTCCGGCTCGGGTCGGCGCTGGGCATGCAGTTCCATCTCGAGGTGACCGCGTCGGTGCTGGAGGATTGGCTGGCCGAACCGTCGATGGTGAAGGATCTCAAGGCCGCCGGGTTGTCGAAATCGCAGTTGCGTGACCAGTTCGCCGAATTCGACACCAAGCTGCAGCCATTGGCCGAACAGGTGTTCTCGGGATTCGCCGCGCGGTGCAGCACCTGCGCCAACGCGCTGCTCGCCGCCGACTGACCGATGGCGGGCCATGCGGTGGTGGCCATGGCGGTCTTTGGTTTCTAGGCATGGCATTACATTGGTGAATCATGCCGACCTATGACCTTGGACTCGAACACGTTGCCCTTTCCTTTGCCACCAAGACCATCTTCACCGATGTGACGCAGGGTGTCTTCGAAGGCGACCGCATCGGCATCGTCGGCAAGAACGGCGACGGCAAATCCACGTTGCTGCATCTGTTTCGCGGCACGCAGGAGCCGGATTCCGGGCGTGTAACCAAGCGCAACGGCCTGACGTTCGGCATGCTTGACCAGCGCGATCCGCTCGATGACGACGCCACGGTGCGCGAGGCCGCGTTGGAGGGCCGCGAGGATTACGAATGGGCCGCGGAGACGCGGTCGCGTGAGATCGTCGAGGCGTTGCTCGGCGGCATCAGCCTGGACGCGAAGATCGGATCGCTGTCCGGCGGTCAGCGTCGCCGTGCCGATTTGGCCCGTCTGCTGCTCAAGGATTGGGACATCCTCGCGCTTGACGAGCCGACGAACCACTTGGACGTGGTGACGATCCACTGGCTTGCCGAGCATCTGAAGAACCGTTGGCCCGCCGGGCAGGGCGCGCTGCTGCTCGTCACCCACGACCGGTGGTTCCTCGACGAGGTGTGCGAGTCGATGTGGGAGGTTCACGACGGCGTGATCGACCCCTTCGAGGGCGGCTACTCCGCGTATATGCTGCAGCGCGTGGAACGTGACCGCCAGGCTGATGTGCGCGAGACGAAGCGCCGCAATCTGGCGCGCAAGGAATTGGCGTGGCTGACCCGTGGCGCGCGTGCGCGCTCCACCAAGCAGAAGGCGACTTCGCGACTCGGCAAGCAGGTCGTCGATCTGATCGACGTGACACAGGTCTTCGAGCATACGCAGGGCGAATCGGACATCGATCCGGACGTCTCTCAGATGGAGGCCTCCGCATCGCGCGTGGACGTGGTGCCGGCCATGTACGCCGAGCCGCAGGTGCACGGCAGCGTCGAAGTCGCCGTCGACGATCTGACCGATCCGCGGTTGGTGGATGCCGGCGTGCCTGAGGCCGAACGCGCCGCGGAGCGTGCGGCGGCGGAGCAGGCGCAGGCGCAATCCGCCGGGCAGCCGCAACCCGAGGCGGAGAGCGGTGCCGACGAGGTGACCTCCGCGGCGAAGACGGTCACCGTCACCGGCCGCAAGATCCTCGACGATGTGACGTGGCTGATCGGTCCGGGCGACCGCATCGGTATCGTCGGCGCGAACGGCGCCGGCAAATCGACGCTGCTCAAGATTCTCGACGGCACGATCACCCCGACCGCGGGCCATGTGAACATCGGCAAAACCGTG